>OBLU010000331.1_pt1 | contig 46232 bp, 21 predicted proteins | sample 1518681 | NCBI WGS metagenome assembly OBLU01 (sample SAMEA3539304, study PRJEB22396) | soil metagenome | biome: tundra; feature: field; material: soil | place: USA | collected 2010-05 | depth 0.15 m
TCGTTTTGGCGTTTATTCTTGTCGGCTGCGAGAGTTCGCGGCAGAGTGCATCACTGACCACAGAACAGGCCACGACTATTGCCATGCGATTAGCCAACGACAAAGCATCCACACTTTATCAGCACCAGCCTTTTGTAGCTGGCCAGCCAGCACAGTTTGTGGCAGGTCATTGGCTTTGGGTTGCGCGGCAGGGATTCGGACACGGTGACATTCAGGCCAGAGTCGAGCTTGCGATGGACGGTTCGACAAACAATGTTGACCTACAGTTATTCGACAGCCAGAACATATTCTGAGGTTTTTAGAGAGTCACATGACACCGCAGCCTAACAAGTCGCCGGAGCCAACCGCCGTTGGCGCTTGCAGTTCCGCTGTCGCGGTTCACGTCACGAGTCGGCGGTGGCTCAGCTTTCTACGTTAGGCATCATTCGCATATTCATTTATGAACACACTCACCAAAGACCAAATTCGGCAGCTCACACCTGAGCAGCAGGAGACCCTCGCCTCCATCGAAGTTCAGCGCGTCAAGAAGCGTGAGCAGCTTTTACGGCAGGCCCGGCATTATCGGGGTCAGCAGTGGTTGCCTGCGCTCGCTTTGATTCCTTTGTATTTCATTTCTACTTTCACGAGTCAGAAGTGGCCGCCATCCATCGTTGCCTTGATCCTTTCTCTGATTCTTTGGTTATTGATTCAGTTTCACGCAGCAGGCGTCAATCGACGACTCGATGCGTTGATGGAGTTGTTGGAGTCAGACAAGAAAAACGATGAGCATGATGCCTAACAAATCGCTGCAGGCAACGCGGGATGGCGTCTTCCGCCGTCGCCGAGGCTATGGCGGACAGGCCAGTTCCGTCCCGCAATGCGGGACGGACGACGTCATCAGCCCCGCGTGCCTGAGCTCTGGACGTTAGGCTTCTTATGAAAACAGTTAACATCGTCTCAGCGGCGGTCCTTGTTGTCATGCTGTTGGCTAGCAGAATCGTTTGTGCGGAACCAACGAACAACTCCACAATTATTGTCAACGACTCTGATGTCGCTTGGAATGAATTGCAACAAGGCGTGCAGTTGTCAAATTCCCCGACTAATCCGCCAACAGACAAATTTGAGCAACAACAAGCGGCTAATGCGATGGTGGCGGCGGATAAAGCCAAAGATTTCTACACACGCTTCCCCAACAGCACAAACGCAATCGCCGCCAAGAAGCTACAATGCAAAATATTGGAGGCAGCATATTTTAGTCAACATGATCTGAACGTATTTTCCGCTTGGGCAGCCGCCCAGCAAACAATGCTCGCCGACCCTAAATTAACCGACGAAGACAGGTTTGATTTGCGGGTGGCGATACTTGACCGCGAAGAATTCGATAAGCGACTCGACTGGAACACACGTCAAATCGAGCGTGAAAAGGGCATACGCAAATTGATCAAGGATTATCCCAAGAAAGATAAGCTATACGAGATGTTACTCAGTCTTGCTGCCAATTCTCCCGACGAAAAGTCCCGCTCAATTGCAAACGAAACTCTAGCGCTCCCTGTTTCGGTTGACATCAGAACCAAGGCCGAAGGTATTCTTCGTCGCCTCGATGCCGTGGGGAAGCCGCTTGATATCAAATTCACAGCGCTGGACGGCACAAAAGTGGATTTAAGCCAAACGAAAGGCAAGGTTGTGCTGGTTGATTTTTGGGCGACTTGGTGCGGGCCGTGCGTGGGCGATATTCCCCATATAAAAGAGGCATACAATCAATTTCATGCCCAAGGATTTGATATTGTTGGCATCAGTTTTGATTACGACAAACCGGCACTCCAGCGCTTTGTTCAGAAGGAAGAACTGCCTTGGCCACAGTATTTCGACGGTAAAGCGTGGCAAAACAAATGGCAAAACAAATTTGGTATTCAATATGGCATCGCCGGCATTCCAGCTATGTGGCTTGTAGATAAGAAGGGGGATTTGCGAGATACAAATGCCCGTGACGATCTTAAAGCTAAAGTCCAAATGCTTTTGGCAGAATAGTTTCCTAGAGATGAAAGTGACGCCGCCTAACAAGTCGCGAGCCTGTGTGAAAACTTCCGGTGGGATTGACGGTTAAAAGCGGCGGCGAGAAGTATTTTTCGCGGTTTGTGGTTTTTCATCCCGGATGAAAAGTTCCGGTCGGGCTGTGGTGGGAGCATTTACCGGAGTTACGGGAGCCAACGAAAGGAAAAAAGGGCGTCGCCGCCTGGGTTCAGACGTTTTGTGGGACTTTCACGCCCACCGCCGCCATCAGTTTCTCGAAGCTCACCAGGTTGAGCACCCGTTTGAGGTTGTAGGCCAGGGTCGTCATGCTCCACTCCGTCCGTACTTTCACCAGCCCCTTGAGCAAAAAGTGCGTGTAGCCAAACCAACGCTTGACCCGGCTGCGCCAGAGGCTACGCCGCGGCGCGTGGTCCCAAAGGGATGTTCGCACAACTGCTTCCTGAGTCTCATCTTTGGGAATCGTTGTTTTTGGGGTTGCTACATTAGTTTGCTGGACTGGGACTGGAGTTTGATTGGGGGTGGTTTGTCCGGTTTAACTTTCATTTTCGATGCGCAACGCGCGCGACATGGCGATTATCTTGAACCCACCAATCATAAAATGTAAATAATCTGAACCCCATTAAGGAAGATGTCAATGTGAAGCGTGTTTGAAGCACTGCTCCGGGCTTGAATCCAAACTCGGCAGCAGCAAATGCATTATTACCGAAATTCAGTTTAGGGTTGAAAAGTCACCGATTGGTCTTGTGAAAGTCGCCTTCGCGGGCTGCACGACAAGTGTGTCTGCGGTTTCCTTCACGCTTCGGGATATCACGGCTATCGGCAAGGCGACGATGAACACCACCGAGCCAAGCACGGTGGCGACAAAACAACCCGGTCGAACGAGGGCCACGTCGGCCACGGCTGCAAGCGGATCATCGTCGGACGCATGACCGGCGTTGACGCTGCACAGGCCGATCACGGTTACACACACAACGGTCAATAATTTTGTTTTCATAAAAACAACCTTTCGTTTATACAATGCAATTTAATACTACACCTCGTTGCTGTGCAAGTGTTCAGCAATGTTACTTTTACTTTCTTATAACGCCACAATACACCCGAAGACTTGTGGGCGCTATGGGGTGTTAACCGTATGGCGCAGGACTGGGCCGCGCCCACAGCGTTGGCGGCGTGCCCATGCGCCAGTTCACATAAACGTTGCTGCCTTGCACGCCGTCCGCACCGGCCAAAGGCAAAAACAGCTTTTAATAAAAAGGCTGTTTGCGGGAGACGCTTTTTCGCTCTTGACCGCTCACGCCAATGGGTGATCCGTTTAAGGGTCTTGAGAAAATCCTGCCGGTCCACGTCACCTCGGAAAATATTCTGCCGGCCGTTCCCACGGCTCATGACGTGATAAATCGCCCCCGGATATTCCACTCTCAACTTGCGCGGCATGCCGGCAAGACTGCCGGCTCGATCCCAATTGCGTCAAGACCATGGTTTGACCCCTTTTGTGCTTTTTGTGACCCCTTTTTTTCCCACCGCACGCCATTTTTCCAGCGGAGCACGGATGAGTTCGGCGTTCGGAATTCGGTCTTCTTTCGGTTTTCGGAAATTCGGATTTCGGATTTCGAGTCAATTCATCACCAGCTCCGGATGCAAATCACGGCTTCCGTGAGTCCATCCGCTTGGGCCTTGAGCTTGATGGTTCCCGGTTGACCGGGTTTGGCGCGGACGATCACCAGCGCCAGACCGTTGAAGGCGTTTCGCTCGGGGGCTTGGAAGGATTCGAAGCTGGTGGCGTCGCCGTTGTCCGTGGCCACAATTTCGCCCGGGCCTTCAATCTGGAACTGGATGTGGTTCTTTGAACGCGGCACCAGCAGGCCTTTTTTGTCCGCCACGGTGACGGTGATGAAGGAAAGGTCCTGGCCATCGGTGCGGATTTTGTCGCGGTCGGCCTGCAGCGTGAGTTTCGCCGCCGGGCCGGTGGTTTTCATGACATCCGTCGCCCATTTCTTGCCGTTCTTCCAGGCGACCACCTTGAGTTCGCCGGGTTGATAGGCCACGTCGTTCCATTCCAGGCGATATTCGAATGGTCCCTTTTTCTTGAGACCGAGCGATTTGCCGTTCAGGAACAGTTCCGCCGAGTCGCCGGAGGTATAAACGTGGACGGGCGTGACCTGGCCGACGCGGTCGGGCCAGTTCCAATGCGGCAGGATGTGCGCCATGCGGAAATCCGGACGCCAGCGCGCCTGATAAATGTAGAACCGGTCCTTCTTAAACCCGGCGAGGTCAATGATGCCAAAGTAGGAACTGCGCGACGGCGTGCGAATCTTGCCGATTTCCTGCAGCTCCTTTTCCGCGCGCGCCTTTTCGGCCGGGTCGGTGTAATTGATGAGGTTGCTCAGGTCGGAGTTATAAGGCGTCGGCTCGCCGAGATAATCGAAGCCGGTCCAGACGAATTCGCCGGCCACGTAGGGAAACTCATCCTGGCCTTTGAACTCGGCATCCGGCGTCGTGGCCCAACGCGGCGCGTAAAGGTCGTAGGAACTCATCTGGAAGTCCGCCTGGCCGTCGGCCTTGTTGGTGCTGACGGGGAAGAAGTATTCGCCGCGGGAGCTGATGCACGAGGCGGTTTCGCTGCCGTAAACCGCCAGGCCCGGATTCGCGTCGTGCACCCGGCCATATTGCGTCGGTTTGTAGTTGTAGCCGAACACGTCCACGTTGGTCTGGAAGCCGTTGTAGCCGGCCTGGATGTTGTTGCAGGCGGCGGAAGTCGGACGTGTCGGGTCCTCTTCGTGGGCGATGGCGGTCAGTTCGGCGGCAATCCAATGCTTGGACGGGTTGCCCTGTTCATTGATTTCGTTGCCGATGCTCCAGAGGATGACGCAGGGATGATTGCGGTCGCGGCGGAGTTCCGCGCGCCAGTCCTTTTCGTGCCAGTCATCGAACAGCAAATGATAATCGTTTTTGGTTTTGCCACGTTTCCAGCAGTCGAAGGATTCGTCCATCACGACCATGCCGAGGCGGTCGCACAAATCGAGCAACTCCGGCGCGGGCGGATTGTGACTGGTGCGGATGGAATTGCCGCCCATTTCCTTGAGGATTTGAATCTGCCGTTCCAGCGCGCGGGTGTTGACGGCCGCGCCCAAAGCGCCGAGGTCGTGATGGTCGCAAACGCCGTTCAGTGGCACGCGTTTGCCGTTCAGCAGAAAACCGTTGTCGGCGGTGAACTGGATGGTGCGGATGCCGAATGGTGTTTCATAGCGGTCCACCGGCTTGCCGTCCTGTTCGATGGAAGTGACGGCGACATAGCGTTCCGGTTTCTCGATGCTCCAAAGCCGGGGATTTTTGAAGGTGATTTGTCCCTCGGTTGTTTGGGACTGGTGGGCGGGAATTTTCACGCCGTCGGTGGTGAGCGAAGCGATGGGCTTGCCTTTGGCCCCGTCCGCGCCGAGTTCAAAAATTTCATTTTTCACCGAGACGCTGGTATCGGTATCACTGTCGTTTTCCAACTTGACCTGGATTTTTACCGTCGCCGCTTTTGGGCTGACCTCCGGGGTGGTCACGTAGGTGCCCCAGTGGGCCACGTGGACCGGTTCGGTTTTGACGAGCCACACATTGCGGTAGATGCCGCCGCCCGGATACCAGCGCGATGAATTGGTCGGGTTGTCGAGGCGGATGGCGATGACGTTGTCGGCGCCGAATTTGAGATAAGGGGTCAAATCCACCTGCCACGAAGCGTAGCCGTAGGGCCAGCCGCCGACGAACTGGCCGTTGAGCCAGACGGTCGCGTAGGCCATCGCGCCATCCACGGCCAGATAGATTTTTTTGCCCTGGTCGGAAGCGGGAACCTCCAGATGTTTGCGATACCAGGCAACGCCCCACCATGGCAGCTTGCCGGTTTCGCCGGGGTATTCCTGTTTGAAGGGCCCTTCGATACCCCAGTCGTGCGGCAGGTTCAATAACCGCCACTGGCTGTCATCGAAACCGCTTTGCGTATAGGAAATGTCGCCACCGCCGGGATTGCCTTCCGGTTTTTTCTTCGCGGCCAGGTCCGCGTTGGTGGTGAACTCCATGCCGGTGGCCTCGACCCAGTCCTGGATGTTCGTGTAGGCCAGTTGGCCGGCGGCATCGGCGGGATCATCCTTGGCAAACCGCCAGCCCGCGTCCAGCGAGATGCGTTCCCGCGGCGAGGCGGGTCCGGCGGCGAAGGCGGTTGAACCGATCAGGCCCAACGCGACGATGGACCAGAATTTTCCCGTGAATGAGTTCATAAATTGAGTGATTGATGTTCGTTATTTTTATGGTTAGCAGTTCGTCGGGTCACGCCAAAGACTTTACGGTATACCGACAGCAAAAAACAACCGGACGTTTGTCAGGCTACCCGGATTGGTAAGCGGTAACAGCAGGTTGGTGGATGTGGGCGCGCGATAAGGCGAGCCGGGCGGTGCCGCAACGGCAATGCGCAACGTGCCATCGAGCGCCAGTGTGTTTGTATTCCAAACCAGCCCCGGACCCGGCGCGGCCGGAGACAGGCCGGCAAACGCACCGGAGTAACTTCCGGCGCTGAACAACTTGAAGCTGTCACCCGCCGCCAACGTGCCGCCCAGATTGGTGACCGTCAGCGTGCCGCCGTAAGTGATGGTGCTGATCCCGCGAACGACGTCGTTGGTGGCCGCGGATTTATTCAACTCAATGAAAGTCGTTCCGCCCAGCGTCAGGGAATTGCTGATGGTAAGCACGCCGATGGGATTTCCCGGCGCCAACCTGCCTCCGGGTTGAACCGTCACCGGACCGTTAATAATGCCGTTGCCGCCCAGCGTGCCGCCACTCACCTTTACACGGGTGGCCCCCAGCGAGCCATTGACCAGGAGCGTGCCGGTGTCCACGTTGAGCGCGCCGGAAAAACTGTTGGTGCCGTTCAGGATCAAGGTGCCAGGGCCGCCCTTGTTCAAGGCGCTCGTGCCGGAAAGACGGCCGTTGAGGTTCAAGGTGTTTCCGGGATTGTTCGGGCCGACGGACCACGTTTGCGCCGCGCCGATGGTGACGGGCGTCGAGATGGTGACGTTGTGGTTCGCGGCGACCATGTCCACGCCGCCCGCGCCAATCGTCAGCATGTTCGTGCCGCTGATGGTGGCGCCGTTGTTCAGGTTGAGAAAGACGAGTCCGTCAATGCTGTAATCCTGGCCGGGAGTGGTGGTGAGGTTGTTGCCGCTCAAATAGGAAAATGTCAGGTCGCTGGTCGAAGTGGGCGGCAGATTGGAAATCCAGTTTGCGGAATTGGTCCAGTAGATGGAGTTGGCGCCGGTCCAAAAGAGGACGTTGGTCGGCGCGTAATAGCGGACGTAATCCACCGTCAGTTTGGCCGCGCTGGTGGCCAGGCTCCCATAGCCGCCGGACGGAATATAACCGGCCCACGTTGTCGAGGTGTCGTCCACTTCGCTGCTAAGGATCGCCCATTCGGTGCTGTGCGAGACCGGCGCGGAACCGCCGTTATAAACCTGCGAGCCGTCAATCTGGAAGGAATATGAATTCGCCGTCCACAAAAAACCATAGGTATGAAAGCTGGTGGCCAGTCCGCTGTCGACGTTGCCGCTGCCGGAGCTTTTGGCGGCGGAACGGTAGCCGTTCCAGTGGATGTTCACCTGGATCTGGCTGGCGATGTTGTTGGTGGCGCCGTCCACATACCGATGTTCGGCCATGTCAATTTCCGAGCCGGAGACCTGCGGGTCATTGGGGTTTGCTCCCATGGTGGGCGACTGCGTCCAGAAGGCCGACCACATGCCGTTGCTGTCGCTCCATTTGATGTTCGCCTCCCAGTAGCCGTATCGCGACCGGAATTTCTGGTCGGTGGCGACGAACGCGGTGTAGTGAGTGTTGTTGCTGGTGTAGGTGGTGATGACGAGGTTGGAGCCGTTGAGCGAGATGGCGTTGGTGACGTTGACGGCATCGCGCCGGTTGCCGAGCAGCCAGTAATCCCACTTCGTCGTGTCGAGCGAGGCGCCGTTGAATTCATCGCTCCAGACCAGATAGTAACCCGCCGGTGGCGCGGCAGCGGCCGGTGGAGTGAGCCAGCTGCAAAGCAAGGTCGCTGCAACCACCGTAAAAACCCGCCGGAACCGAAATCGTCTTTGACGACGAACGGGTGGGGTGGTGTAAATCACGGTCAGAATCCCCCTTCCTTGATCTCCAGGCGCCAGTAACGTTGCGGACCGACCGCGCCGTTGGTGTGAACAATTTGCAGAAGTGAACCATTGCCAGTGACGGTGCCGACGATGGTGCCGGCGGCCTGCCAGTTATCGAGGAGATTTGTGCTGGCCCAGAGGCGGTAGCCCCAGCCGATTTGCGTGGGGAATGAAACGGCGGCATCATGCCCTGAATTGACGAAGGCCAGTTGCACCGCGGGCTGGTGGGCAAAATAGGCGGCGGCATTCCACTCCAAAACTCCGATTGGCGCCGCATTGTTCGCAGGCGCAGTGTAACCCTGGCCAATGCTGGGCTGATAAAGAATGTCCAGTACGTTGTCGCGCGCCCAGCGTTCGTTGTCTATCACCGGTTCGTAGCATCCCAGATTATCAGTGGTAAGATCAAACGTCGTCCACAACAGACGGTTGGGGTCAACCGCCCCGGGCAGGGAGTTGACGATGGTCAGCCCGTTGCTGCCCTGGTTGTCGCGATAAAGCACGATGATGCGGTCTTGATTGTCCGTGACGACCACGGGCCGGCCGAGGTCGCGGACCATGCTGTCATCAGGGAACGTGCCGGGCGAATCAATGGTGCGGAATGAAACCTGGCGCGTCTGCCAGACGCCATTGGTGTCGTTAAACAACACCATATATTGCCGCTGATAATTGTTGGTGGGTGTGCCCGGCGACCACCAGCTTGCGACAACCGGCTTGTTGTTGGTTTCAAGGCACATGCCGGCCTGGTTGATCGTGCTGTAATTTTGCGGGAGGTTGAGAATGCGTTCCGCCGTCGTGTTGGTGTCTCCATTTTCGCCGCTGGCGGAGATGGGCAGCGCATAGGGGATCCCGCCCGACCGCAGCCAGGTCTTGCCGAAATCGGTTGACCAGGCATAGCTGAAATCGTGGTTGGACTGATAGGCGGGGGTCTGGCGCCAGACCCAGATGAAATACAAATTACCATTGGCATCGAGACACGGCATGTTCGGGTAGCAGTTGTAGGTCGATGACCAGCCCGTGCCTTTGATAAACGGTTTTTGCCCGGCGTTGTATTGCTGGTTTGTCCAGGTTTGGGTGGTGTGGTTGTAATAATTGATGTACGTGTCACCCGCCCCGGATGAGCCTTCGCGGAAGATGAAAATCAGGTCACCGTTCGCCGTTGCCAGGAACTGCGGGTAGGTGACGTTGTTCTCGTTGCCGGTCATCGTTGTGCCCGGGTTAAAGGCGATGGGCTGGCTGCCGGTGACAGGATTCTTGGATTTCGCATACAGGAATGAATTGCCGTGCATGCCCCACGAGATGTGCATGTAACCGTCGCCGTCGATCCCGGCGCTCACGACGTCGTGGCCGTCGTTGATGTTGTTGGCGGCATTCGTGGTGTGGAACACCTCCCAGAGGTTCGTGGCTATGTTGCGCCGCGCAACAGCAATATGGTTGTTGTTGGTATCACCCAAGTCTGTCGCATTGCGGTAGTAATAGAGGATGAACTGCTGGGTGTTTACCGTTATCAATCCGGAACGGATGAAGGCGACGCCGTTGATCTGATTATTGCCGGCGGGATCGCCGGCATAACCGTATCCGCTCGAAGCCAGATTGGTCCCGTCGAAAACCGGAGTGAGCACGATCTGCGGGCCGCCGACCGTGAGCGTGGCGACCGCGCTGGCAAGCGAACCCAGGTTGTTGGCCACGACCACATCGTAATTCGCCGCATCAGTGGCCGTGAGCAACGTGAGCGTGAGCGTGCTGTTCGTAGCGCCGGAAATTGGGCTGTCGTTTTTATACCATTGATAAGAGAGCGGCGGCGCGCCGACCGCGACGACACTGAAGGTTGCTGTGCCGACGCATCTTGCTGCGACGCTGGCGGGCTGCGTGATGATGACCAGATTGGTCACTGTGACGCTGGCCACCGTGCTCGTGACCGCGTAAAAATTGTTTGTGACCAGAACGTCGTAGCTGCCGGAATCCGACGGCTGCGCGGAAGCGACCGCGAAGGTGTTGTTGGTGGCATTCCCGATCGGCAGGTCGTTGTGCCGCCACTGATAATTCAACGGTGCCTGGCCGCTGGCGGTGACGCTGTAATTGAAAGGCTGACCCGTGCCGACGATCTGGTTTGTTGGCGACGGTTGCGAGGTGATGGCGATTCCTGTTGGAACAAAAAGCATGTCCCCCGCCGCGCGCGCCACGCTGCTGATGCGGACTTCGTCAATATAGCCCTTGAATCCCTCGGCATTGGCAACTCCGTTGACGGTTCGGGCGCTGCCCCCGACGCCGAGCGTCGGATTTCCGCCCAGCACGCCGGTCAGACCGGTGAAATTTGTAATCAAGTTTGCCGACGTGGCGCTGTTAGTGAACCGCGTCCAATAAAAACTCAAAACCCCCGGCGAGACCCCATTTGTTCCCGTGTAAGTCAAGGCCGCGTGATACCATTGTCCGGTCATCCAGGCGTTGGCGCCGGTGCTGGGAATTATTGCAAAGAAATCACCCATGGCGCCGCTGGAGGTGGAAAGAGAATTGAACTCCAGCTTGGCGACATTAGTGCCTGCGGCGCCGGAAGTGATGCGGAATTGCCAGGCGCGGGTGCCACCAATACCAGTGCCGCTGGTGGAGTTATCACCGCAGATAATTTCCCAGTTGCCGTTGCCATTGGTGGGGTTGCCGTCCATCTTGACCAGTGCTTCAAAGGTGAAGGCGCCATTGGTCGGGTTTCTGAACGAGGTCGTGCCCGTGACGCTGCCGACGGCATTGCTGGCAAAAGCATAGGCAAGACCAGCGTTGAAATTCGTGGCGGTAATATGCAGACAAGTTCCAAACGACGAACTGGCCGCCGCGTTGCCCAGGCTGATGGTTGTGCCAGGGCTGGCGGGCTGTGGAAAATTGGTCAAAGTGATGCCGGCGGTTTGCACCTCGTCGGTTGTCGTTGTGCCCGACCCGTCGAAGTGCCAAAGGTGCAGCGTGCCGGAATCAGCGGCGTAAGGTTGAAGGGCGCCGCCGGCCGGCCGGACAGCCAGGCACACCAGTGCCAGCAAAACCAGAAACGCCCGGGCGCGAAACACGCGGGTGATTTGTTTGCAGTGGCAACAATGCATTGGCTTTGCCGCCCTGAAGAATGGTTGGTTACGTTTCACAGCAGCGTGGCATTTGGCGGCCCGGTAATTTACAAACACTTCAGTTATTGTGGCCCCATCATGGACGGATTAATTATGCCTGCAGCGGCGCCCAATTCATCCTGATAGAAGTAAAAATAGCGCCCACCGGCAACGTAGCTGTAAAGATTTATCATATCGCCCGATTTGATCCACTGAACCGAGGTATCCGTAAAAACCTCGTTGCCACCGGCTGGCAACAAGCCGCCAGCCCGCTTATGCGCAGGCAAATTGTGCCAGCCGTTCGTGGTAGCAGCAAAAGCAACGTCATCACCCCACACGCTTCCTAATTTAATAACCAGATCCGACGCCAACATCCACGTTGGCCTGGAGCTTGAGGCTTTCACGGGGCTTGAAGATTTCTTGCTGATACCGCCGGAACCGACCCACCAGTTGGTAACCCCGCCTAAAAATGCATAACCCAGAGCCCAAGCCGCACCGCCATTGGCGGGAAGTGTCGGGCGGTTGGGGCAGGTCCAGACGGAGGGAGACATATTGTCGCCTCCTTGAGCATTGGGATTCTTGGTGGTAAATCCCAGTTCTGCCGCTTCCGACAACAAGCTATCATCCAGTTTAATCGGATTTTGTTGCTTCCATCCGTCATCCCACGCGGCCATCGGAAAAAACCCATCATGGTCATCCGCATACATTGTGCAGGCGACGCCGATCTGCCTCAAATTACCCGAACACAACGCGCGCTTGCCTTTCTCTTTGGCGGCGCTTAACGCCGGCAGCAGGAGTGCCGCCAGAATGGCAATGATGGCAATGACCACCAGCAGTTCAATGAGCGTGAAAGCTCCGCCACGATGATGACCCCGGGCGGCGACATCACCGCCCGGTGTCTGGTCATGGTGATCAATTGCAAACTTCAGTTGTGACATGAGTTTTGGATTACTGGAGTTGGATGGTGTAGAAGCTCACCGGTGCGCCGGATGTGATGGTATTGGTGACATTGAAAACACCACCGGGACCGAAGACGTTCGTCGAAACGCGAGTCCAATTTGCTCGCGGCAGGGTCAGGTTGGTTGAAGACAGGACATAAAACCCGCCGTCCGCGTAACCGTTGGTGCCGCTGAGAACCAAGCTCGTTCCGTTCAACGAGATGTTCTTGACGACTGGAACCGGTAGCGTGGTGGAGGCCACGGAAATGGTCCCGTTCACGGCCAGATTGTTGTTCCAAGTCACCCCGCCGCCGACGACGGCCATGGCCCCGCCATTGAGCACCGGCTGGCTGAACAAATGGAAGGAGTTGCCCACGGCCAGGGCCGGGCCGAGATTGGTCACGATCACCGCCCCGGTGCCGGCGTTGGTCAATACGCTGCCCACGTTTACGACGGTCAGGCTGTTGGTATTGGCCGGCGCGAGTGATTTGTTGACCGCAATGAACACGTTGCCGGCGATCGTCAGGTTGCTGTTGATGGTCAGCGTGCCGACCGCCGAGGAGTGGCCTGGCAACAACGTGCCGCCTGGTTGAATGGTCACTGCGCCACTGATCGTGCCGGTGCCACCCAGGCTGCCGCCGGCCACGGTCACGGTGCCGGGGCCAAGGGTCGCGGTCCCGTCAACCAGCAAAGTGCCACCGCTGACATAGTTGGTGCCGGTGTTGCTGTTGGCAACCGTGAGCGTCACGGTGCCGGTTCCTGTTTTGATGATGCTGTTCGTGCAACCACCGTCTTGAACGGCGGCGGACATCAAAATATTGCCGCTGCCCGAGAATATTAAGCTGCGATATCCCGCCGGAGCACTATCCGGAACGGTGTGTGTTATGGTCAACGTGCCGGCGTCACTTTGAATTGGGTAAGTGCCACCGTTGGCCTGCCAAGTGATGGTATTCGGAGAGAAGGTGTTGTCGCCGATTAAATTTTCAAACGCCGGGACATTATTGTTTCGCCCCGTCCACAGGATGGTGTCCGTGGTAAGGGTCAGGGCGCCGGCTGACCCATCCAATTGCAGGGTTGAAAAACCGGCATTATTGTTGCGTACGGCAATGACATTAATTCCGCCGAGCGCAGTGGGGGAAGCAATCCGGGTAATGCCATCATTGACGCCCGGCGAGCCGGCCGAGGCGGTGTCAATGTTCAACTGGCCGTAGTAAGTCGAGTTGTCACCTTTGAGCAGCAGCATGCCATTGCCGCTCTTGGTTATCGTGCCGGAACCGGTAATGGCGTTGGAAATCGTCAGCGTGGCGTTGGTGGCGACATTAAACCCGCCGGAGGTGTTGATGGTGACGCCTCGCTTGCCATCTTCGAGAGCGAAGCTGGCAAACGCGCCCAATGTGCCGGTGGTGGTACCGTTGCCCAGGGTGATCTGATCGGCCGTGGGGGCTCCCGGAGCCGTGCCGAGCGCCGTTGCTGCGCCAACCATCAACGTGCCGCCGTTGAGGATGGTTTTGCCCGAGTAACTATTGACCAGGCTGTTCAGCGTCCAGGTGCCGCCGTTTACGGTGAGGCTGCCAGCACCCAGGGTGAGCGGTCCGGTGATGTTGCCCGCGCCACTACCGGCCAAGGTGAGGTTCACATCGGAACTGCCCGTCAAACCGCTGCTGTTGGTCAGGTTCAACGTCGCACTGCCATCCACGTTTATCGTGGTGTCACCCGCCAATGTGACCGGCCCGTAATAAGTCGTCGTGCCCGCGCCGCCCTTCCGTAATGCGCCAGCGCTCGACACGCCGGAACCACTGATGACCAGCGGCTTGAGACCGATGTCTATATTCGCGGTCACATAAAGTTCACCATTATTCATGACCGTAATGGTTCCATTCGTGGCGCCAAGGCCGGCGGGGTTCTGCAAGACAGTGACCCCGCTGTTGATGAACGTGGCGCCGGTGTAATAATTCGAACTGGACGCGGTGACATTACCGGAAGCCATGGTTACCGTGCCGGAACCGTAGATGGGCGACGGAAGGACGGTGGAGTCGCTGCGGTCGAGAACCAGGCTGGCGTTGTTGGTCACGGGGCTGCCGATTGCGCCAAGCGTGTCATTGTTGCCGACCTGCAACGTGCCGCTGGAAATCAAAACCCACCCGGTCATGGCGTTGGTGACGTCAATGGTCAGTTTGCCGGTGTTAGACTTGGTCAGCGTGCCGACACCCGTCAGCGAGCCATTGTTTCCGGAGGAAGTGAATGTGTAGTCGGCCGTGGAGTTGTTCACCGTTATGGAAAGCGGATTCAGGGACTGGGCCAAATCCACCGTCGGCTGGGTGCCGCGGTTGTCGAAAATCGCGCCATCAAACTGGCCGTAAGCCACAAGCGAAGCCGTGTTCACGTTGCTCCAATTCAGCGAACTGAAGTCCCAAACAGCGCTGTTCTGGCCAAGCCACACGAGCGTGGGTGGATTGAGTACCGTCAACGTGGCGTTGGTACTGGTAACCGTGTAATTGGTGCCGCTAACGTTGTTGGTAGCCATGAAATGGAACGTATGCCCGTTCTGTCCAAGCGTTGCCACCAATGTATAACTGGGTGACGTGGCTCCCGGAATCAGAGCGCCATTTTCAAACCATTGATAAGTGATCGGCCAGTGGCCGGAAGCCGAGCCCGATAAAGTCACCGTCAGCCCTGGCGCCGTGGTGGTGTCGGCCGGCTGGGTCACCAATTGAACCGGCCCGTCGTTCAACAGAGAGCCGGGTCCCTGGCGGTCGCTTTGCAGAACGCTGCTGGCGTTCAACGCGCCGCTGTAGATGCGGAATTCGTCAATGCTGCCATTAAGATAGGCATCACCATTGAGCTCTGCCCAAAGCGAGCGGCCAACGTATGCCAACTTGTCGTCCAAAGATGCAAATGGAATCGTAAAGTTTGTATTATTAACAGCCTCAAGCACGCCGTTGGTGTAAATGGCCAGGTAATTGTCCGGCGGATCCACCACACAAGTGACATGCACGGTTTGTCCGTCCAGTATGCCGGCCGCGGAAACCGTCTGCTCAAATTCGCTGGTGCCTCCCGTAGCCGTCAGTCTATGAATCGTACCCGAATGCGGAGAGAAGTACAAATAATTATTGGGCTGGCCGCCTACACCAAGAGCTGTGCCATTCGTGTTGCCAAAGTCAAACACGCGATCATTATTGCCGCTGATTGTGACATAGGTGGCCCAGAACTCGAAGGTGGCTGCATGCAGGCCATGGAGCATGCCACTGGGCAACCCCATGTAGGTGCCGGTGGTTCCGTCGAGCACCAGCTTGCCGCCGCTCACGGTGGCAGCGCCAAAATTCGTGCCCGTGGCTCCGCCGATGCTGTCCGTGTCGTCGGTGGTGAAGCTGTAGCGGTGGGCCAGGAAATTGGCCGCGCCAACGACGAGGGTGGCCACGTGACTGGTGGCGGAATTGCCGCTGGTGTTGGTCACCACGCAATCATAACCGCCGGCATTCGTTAAACTAACCGACGCAATCGAATAGCTGGAATAGTTGGTGTTGGATGCAGCAGCACCGGGAATGGGTGTTCCGTTAAAACGCCACTGATACCCCAACGGGGTCAGGCTGGAGGCATTGACACTGAACGTCACCGGCTGGTTGTTATCAATGTTCTGACTGGCCGGATCCGAGACGGTCACAATAGGCGAAAAAAACTGCATTTGGTTGTCGGCGCGGACCACGCTGCTGATGCGAACTTCATCAATCAGGCCTCTGAAGCTTTCCTGCTCACTGCCGCGATTTTCACTGCCAATATCGAGGGGAGTGACGGCCGTTGAGGCACCAATTGTGCCGTTTTGCGAACCGATCAGGTTGGCGGCATTAATGGACGGATCCAGCTTGGTCCAGTACAACTTCACTGTGGTGCCGTCATAGGTAATCGCAACGTGATACCAAGTGCCGGCCACAAACGCATGAGTGCCGGTTGTCGGGATTGGGAAGCTGGCGTTCGCACTCGCAGAGATCATATTGAACTGCAATTGACCGGTAACCGTGATCTTGAACTGGAATCCACGCGTACCGTTGTAATCATCTGTGCAAATGATTTCCTGATTTGCGTTAATGACAGTGGGACAAATTATGGCTTCCAATGTGAACGGCGTCTGGCCGCCATTGCCGATGTTTAAGTTGGTTATGGCTATGGCATCTGGACTCGCGGGTCCGCCTTGCACATCGGCATCATAGGCTCCATTATTGTTGCCGTTGTAACCGATCAACCCATCAATTGTTGGGTACAGAGTGGGATCCACAGTGTTGGTGCCACTGACACAATTGCCAAAGCCCGTGTATGACGTTTTCCCCAGCATGGTGGTGACTGGCGGCGGCTCGGCGAGACCATTTTGCGCACTACCACCGCCAGTAGTGGCTGTAGTATTCGTCACGGTGTAGCAGTTGCCTCCCTTGCTTCCCGCGTTGGCGGTGACAGAGCCGCCGGCAGCTTCATCGAAGTGGAAAAGGTAAAGTGTGTTCGCGTCCGCCGTGTAAGGGCCGTTAATATTGGCACGGGTCAAAAGGCACGGAACGAAAACAGCGGCCAGCAACAGTGCCGACCGGCGCACGGTTGCGCTCAGGATGGATTTTGAGGAGATGTTCATAGGGATTTGGGTTTGGGGGCATGGTTGGGTTCTTCCGCTCATAAAAATTCACGGTTTGGGAGTTTTCTCACAAACAACACCAATACTTCAACTTCATGTTTTGGGTTAAAAAGCTGTTCGGTTAAACTCTATCACAGGCGCAAGCGGAGACAATATCCCCCAAATACGGGATGCTGCGTTTGGCCTGCCTTGGGAACAAAGCGGCCGGATGGCCCTCCCCGGGAACCGCGCGCGGGTTGCCGGGCAATTTAAACGGGTTGCCAAGCGGCCAATTTCATGGCTTATCGGTCATGTATCGCGCCACGGCCTCGGCGCGGGAACGCACATGCATTTTTTCGTAAATGTGTTTCAGATGGCTGCCCACCGTTTCCACGCTGATGGACAATTGGTCGGCGATTTCCTTGTTGGCATAACCCTTCGAGAGCAGGATCAAAACCTCTTCTTCGCGCGCACTCAGGTGAACGGCGGGTTTGGGCGATTTGGTCGCGGCGCGGAACGATTCCACCACGCGGCGGGCCACTTCGCTGGTCATGGGCGCGCCACCCCGCAGCACCTCCAGCAGCGCCGCCCGCAAATCCGCCGGTTTGGTGCGTTTCAGCAAATACCCGTCCGCTCCGGCCTGCAGCGCCATGAACACCAGTTCGTCGTCCTCCACCGCAGTGAGGATGAGTATCTGGATCTTCGGCAGCAGTTCCTTGAGGCGGGCGGTGCATTCAATGCCCGACATGCGCGGCAGAAAAATGTCCATCAGCACGACATCGGGCTGGACGGTGGGAATCACCCGCAACGCTTCCTCACCGGAGGGACAGACGCGGATGCACGAAAAACCCGGAAGCGAATTGATGAGCTTCGCCCAACTGTCGCGCACCTCCTGCTTGTCCTCCACCAGGACCACCTTCACCGGGGTCCGGGAGTGCGGAGATGCGGGGTTGGCGGGGGTGTCCAGTTTCATCGTATTTAAGAATTTGCCGAATCAGGCGAGGGGACCACGGCGCCAGGCGGCGTGCCGTCAACCTCGACGTGCAAACGACGGCGCCGGGCGAACCACGTGGGATACGGGGAATGGTTCAACGGGACGGTGAATTCGACCCGGCAGCCGCTGCCCGGCTGGCTGACCACGGTGAAAAATCCCCCGATTTCGCCCATTCGTTGCGTCATGTTGGTCATGCCGTTCCGCGCCGCGTCGGCCTGGGCCGGATCAAAGCCCCGCCCGTTGTCTTCCACCACCACCGTCAATTTCTGGTTGTGGCGGTAGATGCGCAGGAACACTTCGCTGGCTTCCGAATGTTTGGCGGCATTGTTCAAGGCCTCTTTCACCGCCAGAAACAGATTGCGTCGGATCGGAAGGTCAAAAGGCGTGGCGGGGATTTCCGGCTCCACGTCCAGCCGGCAGCGGATCGGTGCGGAGTTTAAAAAGAATTGCGCGTATTTGCACACGTAGGTCGCAAAGTCACGCAGCGTGTCGCGCCGCGAATTGACGGCCCACACGACCTCGTCCAGGGCATGGGAAAGATCGCGCGCCTTTTCACAAATCTCATTGAACTGCGCGCGCGTTTCGGAGTCCGCCGGCAGCTCGCTCTGGGCCACCTCGCCGAGCAACACCAGGTGCGTCAATCGCGCACCGAGGTCGTCGTGAATGTCCCGCGCAATGCGGGCGCGCTCGATTTGCAAAAAACCCTGCGCCTTCGATTGCGCCGTCAATTGTGTCATCAGCCAGAGGCAGAACAGGACCGCCAGCGTGCAGACCGTCACCAGCGTGAGTTGGAACCAGCCGGTCTGCCAGAAATGCACGAGGATCGGCCGCAACGGCGGCTCGGTGGAGATGCCGAACGGCCAGTTTTCCCAAGGGTGCTGATGCATGACGCCGACCACGGTGGCGTTGGGCCAGTCGGGCGGGGCGCTTTTTTTCGCCGTCCAATCCCGCTGCGTACCAGGGACGATCCGCCAGGTGTTGTCCGAAACAATGTCCATCGTGCGCTGGTCCAGCAGTTGAATTTCCAGGCCAAAAATGAGTCCGGCCTCCAGCCGGTCGTTGAAACCTTCAACGGCAAGTATGTGCCGGCCGGGTGACAACAGCCAGGTCACGTCGTATTCCGTTATGGTCCGCCAGTCGCTGCCGCGCCCAATCTCCCGGCCGTCGAGAAAGAGCCGGTAGCCGTTGTCCACGGTGATGCGCAACGTCGCATGGGAGACCGAAGTGCCCAAAGGAATCGCGAACGATTTCCAAAGCCGGCACGTTTGTTTATCGGTCGTTTTGGCATCCCAAATCCACAGGCCGAGATGATTGGTCGCATCGGAAAGCAAAGTGGCGACGGTGTTGGTTGAGGTTTCCCCGCCGGCCAGGCCTGCAGCCGGGGAAAAAACGGAAAACAACAGAATTACGGTCGCCCACGAAAGCCCCCGCCGGGTCAGAAAATTGAAACGCAATTTTGGTTGAAGTCGCGGCATTTGGCTGTCACCTGCACAATATGACGACAAAATCATGCCTCAAGCGCCTTTGCGGGGCAAGAAGCAACTGGCGGCTCAAACGCGCATGGCTGGGGCTGGCCACCGCTTTGGCTTGGCATTCCGCCTTCCCATTTGCGCATTTGCCCGCCATGGGCTGATGTCCGGTTACATCCAAAGCGTCCTCCAAAAAAAGAACAGCCGCCAGAAGAAATTCCGGCGGCTGAAACTGGATAACTTGTGAATGACAGCTTGGAGCCGCCTACTTTTTGCGGCGCATCCAAGCGACCAAGCCGAGGAAGCCGCCCAGACCGCACAAGGTCATCGTCGTTGGTTCAGGAATGGGCGAGATGGTCAAGTTGGTCAAAAGCGCTGCACTGGTTAGAGTGGCTCGCAAGTCGGCATAAAAACCAATTGAATTGTCAATCGAGGCCCCGGTAAATGTAATGCCAGATCCCAACACCACATCGCCACTCGGCGTGGTATAACCGTCGCTAAATACGTTGGCCGCTGTTTCGGATATCCAAAGACCGTCAATGGTGGAATAAGAGCCGCCTGGAGGAGTAACGCCCCCGCTGCTGTAAACCTGGGTTGTGCCATTAAAACCAATGGATCCAACTTGGCTGTTCCCTGGCTTCACATACATGGCGAGGTAGTTTGAACGCGTGCTTAAAGTGCCCGAAACCCACGGTGTAGCGCTGATAGGATTCACCTGCGAGGCTATTGCGATACCAAAATCTGCATTGGCGGCGGACGTGCCCAAACTCCCAACAGTAACCCGCAAAATTTCGCCTACCGTGAGGCTATAATCATTACGCAGTAAAAGATCCTGTTGGGCGGCTCCACCACTGCTGAACGTTCTGCTCACTTGGAGACCGCTTCCGGTGCTCGCGAAGATCAAGGGGCCGTCGCCGTTTTGGGAAAGAATAATTGTCTGGGTATATGGAGCCAAGCTGCCACTTGTCAAGGTATCAACGACTTGGGCTTGAGCAGCCACACCCATTGAACACGCCATTATTAACACACCAATCTTTTTCATATTGTTTTTCATAAATTATTTTTCCATTCCGTTGTTTCAGGGCTTTCAGTTCGTGCTACTTTATCATGCCAGCAGGCGTGTTCATATCCCCTAATTACGGGATGCTATAAAGACTCCCATCCGCCTGAGCCCCGGTGTATTTGTTATCACCTTGCATATGCACCATGATCAGACGAGAGGTTTTCCGGCCAGCCGGAAATCGGGAGTGGCTCCCGTGATTTGTCTTTTGCTGGCGGCCTGCCTCTGGTTGTCAACCGCCATCCCCGCGCCGGCGGCGGAAGCGACACTGGAAAATGGCTGGACCAATCCGCCCAACAGCGCCCGCCTGCGCGCCTACTGGTGGTGGCTGAACGGCAACGTGACCAGGGAATCCATCACCCGCGATCTCGAACAGATGAAAGCCAAGGGCTTTGGCGGCGCCGTCATCATTGATGCCGGCGGCGCGGATCAATGGGGCAATGCCCAAGTGCCGCATGGCCCGACCTTCTTCACTCCCGCATGGCGCGAACTATACAAGCACGCGCTGCGCGAGGCCGACCGGCTCGGTCTCGAAACAAGCCTCAACATCCAGAGCGGCTGGAATCTCGGCGGCCCGATGGTCGCGCCCGATGACGCCGCGAAAAAACTCACCTGGTCGGAAACGCGTGTGACCGGGCCGACGAATTTCAACGCCGCGCTGCCCGCGCCAAAGAGCCGCGACAATTATTACCGCGACACGTTCGTCGTCGCCTACCGCATCCGGCCGGGCCAGGCGGCACATCAGCCGATTCAGAATTGGCAGCAGAAGGCGCTCTACAAAACCTTGGAACCGTTCTCCGCGCCGGACAGCACGCCGCTATTCCAGGAAATCACCGCCACTCCCGGCGAAGAGGATGCCCACCCGGCAGAGGTGGTTGATCTGACTTCCAAGCTTGATGCCAACGGCGTGCTTCACTGGCCGGCGCCCGCCGGCGAATGGCAGATTCTCCGCTTCGGCTGCACCATCGGCGATCATTCCTACGTCTCGACGTACAGCGAAGGCTGGAAAGGTTACGCGATTGACGTGTTCGACGCCGGCGCGTTTCAACGCTACTGGGACGCCGTGGTCGAGCCGCTCATCGCCGATGCCGGGCCGCTCGCCGGCAAGACGTTGAAATATCTCCACACCGACAGTTGGGAGGTGGAAGCCGTCAACTGGACCCCGACGATGCGCGCGGAATTTCTCAAGCGCAACGGTTACGATTTTCTGCCTTGGCTGCCGGTGCTCGCCGGGCGCATCGTGAATAGCCGCGAAGCGAGCGACCGTTTTCTGTTCGATTACCGCCGGACGCTCGGGGACCTGGCGATTGACAATCATTACCGTTTGTTTCGTGACAACGCACACCGGCACGGCTTGGAAATCCATCCCGAATCCGGCGGCCCGCACGCAGTGCCGATTGACGCGCAACGCTGCCTCGGCTGGGACGACGTGCCGATGAGCGAGTTCTGGGCGTGGTCGTGGGAGCATCGTATCGGCGACGAAAATCGTTTCTTCGTCAAGCAACCCGCCTCGGCAGCCCATACTTACGGCCATCAACTGGTTTTTGCCGAGGGTTTCACCACCATCGGCCCGAATTGGCAGGAACATATCTGGGACAATTTGAAACCGTCCTTTGACAAGGCGGCGTGCGAAGGTGTGAACGTGCTCGTCTGGCATGCCTTTGTTTGTTCGCCGGATGAAACCGGTATTCCAGGCCAGCAGTATTTCGCCGGCACGCATCTCAATCCGAAAGTGACCTGGTGGAGCCGGTCCGCGCCGTTCTTCAGCTACATTGACCGTTGCCAGTGGATGCTCCAGCAGGGGTTGTTCGTCGCCGACGTCGCGTATTATTACGGCGACCACGTTCCCAATTTCGCGCAACTCAAAAAATCCGACCCCGCCCGCGTCCTGCCCGGCTACGACTACGACGTCATCACCGAGGAAGCGCTGCTCACGCGCGCCAGCGTAATAAACGGGCGCATCGTGTTGCCCGACGGCATGAGCTATCGCGTCCTGGTTCTGCCGGACCGCAACGTGATTTCGCTGCCGGTGCTGAAAAAATTGAAGGAACTCGCCGCCGCCGGCGCGACCATCATCGGCCCGAAACCGGTGAAAGGCGAAACCCTGCAAAATTATCCCGAAGTTGACACCGAAATCGCCAAACTCGCCGATGAATTATGGGGCGGCAAGGCCGGCTCCGGGCGCGTCATCACCGGCAAAACCGCGCGCGAAGTTCTTCTCGCTGACGGCGTGCAGCCGGATTTTGACGCGGAAACCGGCGCTCCATTGCCACTCGACTACATTCATCGCCGGGACGGAAACACGGAGATTTATTTCGTGGCCAACCGCACGAACCTTGCGGCGTCGGCGGTGTGCGCGTTCCGGGTGACCGGCAAGGCGCCGGAACTGTGGAACGCGGTGACCGGCGAGCACAAGTTTGCCGCGGCTTACGAGGAAAAGGACGCACGCACGTTTGTGCCGCTGGATTTCAACCCGTGCGGCTCATGGTTCGTCGTTTTTCGTGAACCGGCATCGGCGCATCCGGCGATGGCCAAGAGCAACACCGCGACACCGCAACTGCTCACGGAACTTTCCGGTCCGTGGACGGTCCGTTTCGACCCAAAATGGGGCGGGCCGGAATCCGCGCAGTTTGACCAGCTCGTGAGCTGGACGACGCGGCCGGAACCGGGAATCAAATTTTATTCCGGCACGGCGACCTACGAAAAAACCTTCGACCTGCCTCCATCCTCCATCCTCCATCCTCCATCCTCCATCTTTTTGGACCTGGGCAACGTGCGCGAGCTGGCCGAGGTGAAGGTGAACGGCAAATCCTGCGGCATCACGTGGGCGCCGCCGTTCCGGGTGGAGGTGACCGGCGCCGTGAAACCCGGCGCGAACAAACTGGAAATCGAAGTCGTGAACTTCTGGCCGAACCGCATCATCGGCGATGCGAGCCTGCCGCCGGAGCAACGCCTGACAAAGACAAACATCCGCAAGCTGACGGCCAACACGGCACTGGTGGAATCCGGCCTGTTCGGCCCGGTGCAGATTCTTGAGCAACGTTGATATTTTTGCAGCAGCCGACGTGAGTCGGCTCACTTTTCTCTGGATAGCGGTGAAATTAGAGCGGACTGGCGTCCGCTGCTGCTTTGGGAAGTGATTTTATCTGTGAATCAGATCGTCGCCGACATAGATGCGGCAATCCTTGATGCGTCCGCCGCCGGCGCCCTGCCGCGGCACGTAGCGGAAGCCGGAAATCGTCTGCGATTTTCCCAGGTCGAGCACCAGTTGATGCGGATGATTCGGCTGCGCGGCACTCCATTCCGTGTGCCAGTAATTCGCCGTCTGCCCGTCAATCGCATTCTCCGCCGTGCCATCCTCCTGGTCACGCTCCTCGCTGTCCACATAGGCAATCGTCCAGCCTTCGTGGCTCAACGGCCGGCCGGACTCGTCGAGCAAATCCAGTTCGGCCACGGCGGCAAATGGTTTGCCATCCTGGGCGGAAAGTGATTCGAGGCAGAAGAAACGGCCTTTGGCCGGAGCCTCGAATTTGATTTCCTGCATCTGGCTGCCGGGAGCAAATTGCACGGCCAGCACCGGTTTGGCTGAATCCAGTTGCAACGTCACTTTCGGGCGGTGCGCCCGGGCGAAATCCTTTTCCGGATGCAGCTCGTTGAGAACCGGTTGGTCGAGCCCGGCGATGACCGGTTTCTCCGGCCCCAGCAGGTCGAGAATCACAATTTCATTTTTGCCCGCGTGCAGCCAGCAACCCGGCACGTAGGCCGTTTGCGTCGGGCCGATGTTCCAGAATCTTCCGAGGCAATGGCCGTTGACCCACACCACACCCTTGCCCCACGTCCGCAAATCCAGAAATGTGTCGCCGGGTTTTTCAACCTTCACAGTTGTGCGCCAGAACGCCGGGCCGCCGGTTTTATGGGCGCGGAATTTCAAACCGGCAAGCATCCGGTCGTCGAGCGGCAGACTGAAAACCTGCCAGCCAGTCAATTCTTCTCCGCCAAGTTTCACCGGCGCGTGGATGCCTTTGCGGTCATGGACCTCCTGGCCAAAATTCACGCGCCCCATCGCTTCAACCAGAATGTCGAGCGTCGCGGACTTTTTGCGCTCCGGCAGATGAACCTTGAAATTGCTGTTGCGGCGGTCCATCACGCCAATACGTTTGCCGTCGAGAAACACAAAGCCAAAATCATGAACGCTCGCGGCTTCGAGCGTGGCAGCCGGGCCGGCGGGAACCGTGGTGCGATACAAAATACAGCCGTGGCCCTGGTCGTATTTTTCCATCGTCCGCGGCTGGTCGTCGCGGATGGCCTTCGGCAGGCGGGCAAATACCGGCGCGCATTTCGTCACGACAACCGGCGCGAAGGCGATGACGGAATTTGTCGCCGGCGGTTCGGGAATGGTTTCACCGGGCAGAAGATATTTGGCGAACAGTTCCCGGGTTTGGAAAAATTTCTCCGTCGGCCAGCCGGCTTCGCTGATGGGCGCGTCGTAATCATAGCTCGAAGTATCGGGCTTGAACGGCCGGTCCGCGCCCGACCACAGGCCGAACGTCGTGCCGCCGTGCGCCATGTAAATGCTGAACGATTCGCCGTTGGTCAGCATGTATTCGAGGTCGGCGAGGTAACGCGGCGGGTTGCCAAGGTGATGCGGCGCGCCCCAGGTGTCGAACCAGCCCGGATAAAATTCGCCGCACATCAACGGGCCTTGCGGCAAAATTTCGCGCAGCGTCTTGAACCCACCCGCCGGGTCGGAACCGAAATTCACGACCGGAAACAAATCCGGACGGTAACCGTCCTTGAGATGATACGGCGGGTCGCAGTCAAAGAGCGGCACGTTGAAACCCGCGTCCAGCAGCGCCTGCCGCAATTCGCCCATGTATTCCGTGTCGTTGCCCTGGAAGCCGTATTCGTTTTCGACCTGCACCATGAGAATCGGGCCGCCGTGCGTGATTTGCAGCGGACCGAGCACGCGGCCGACTTCCTTCAGGTATTTTTTCGCGGCGTCGAGAAAGCGCGGGTCGCGGGTGCGGAGCCGGATGTCGTCGTTTTTGAGCAGCCACCACGGCAGGCCGCCCATTTCCCATTCGGCGCAGGAATACGGACCGGGCCGGAGAATCACCCACAGTCCTACCGACTGCGCGATGCGGCAGAACTCGGCAACGTCGGCCTGGCCGGACCAGTTGAATTCACCCGGACGCGGTTCGATCTGGTTCCAGAAAAGATAGGCGCAAACGGTGTTCAAGCCCATCGCCCTGGCCATTTGCAGCCGGTGCCGCCAGTACTCGCGCGGCACCCGCGCGGCGTGAATTTCGCCGCAGCGGATTTGAAACCGCCGGCCCTCGAGCAAAAAATCGTTCGTGCCGATGGCAAAGGTGTGCCGGGCCGGTTCATCCGCCAGCAGCGGGGCAACTGATCCCAGGAGACACAAAATGGCAATCGTTGCCGTCCGGGAGAGAATCGGTCTTGATTTCATTGCACAGTTTGTTTGTCGTGGCGCGGCCAGCGGAACCTTCCCATCTGGCGCGCGTCTGGTGCGGAAGTTAGCACTTCCCGGAATGGCCGGGAATAATTTTCAGGTGGTTTTGCCACCATCGCCAGATGCGCAAACTGGATGGATTGCGTGTTGAATGCGAACCAATGCCCGGAATGTGGTCATTAGGGCAGGCCTGCAACCGGTCCGCCGTTTTGCTGGTGTTTTGCCGGGTAACTGTGTATGTAAGTCCCAAAACCAATTTAGGCCATGAACCAGAACCATTATTCCAGTAAACATCTGCCCGCGCGACTCGCCCTGTTGCTGGCTTTGGCCGGCACCGGCGCGGCACCGGCGCCGGCACAGACAACCAACCCCATCCCGACGTTGCAAATCAAGGCCGACCAGGTCACCGCGAAAGTCAGCCCGATGCTTTATGGTTTGATGACCGAGGAGATCAATTATTCCTACGAAGGCGGGCTTTACGGCGAGCTGATCCGCAACCGCACGTTCAAGGCGAATCCGACAAACGCGGTATTCTGGAGCGCCGTCGGCAACGCGGTGATTTCGCTCGACACCAATGCGCCGCTCAACGCCGCGTTGAACGTGAGTTTGAAGCTGGACGCAACCCCGGCCGCGAAAAATGCCCCGGCGGGAATCGCCAACGGCGGTTATTGGGGAATGCCCGTGAAACCGAAGACGGCTTATCACGCATCGTTTTACGCCCGGGCGGCGGATGGTTTTACCGGCCCGCTGTCCGTGAGCCTGCAAAGCGCGGACGGCAAAACGGTTTTTGCCGGCGCCGCAATTCCGGCGCTCACCGGTGACTGGAAAAAATATGAAATCACCTTGACGACGAAAAAGGTGAAGCCGTCGAAGAACAACCGCCTGGTCATCACGACCCCCGCGCCCGGCACGATCTGGTTCAGCCAGGTTTCGTTGTTCCCGCCGACGTTTGCGAACCGCGCGAACGGCAACCGTCCCGACCTCATGCAATTGCTCGCGGACATGAACCCGAAATTTCTCCGCTTCCCCGGCGGCAATTATCTGGAAGGCCATACCATTGAGACCCGCTTTAACTGGAAAAATACCGTCGGCGACATTTCCCAACGGCCCGGCCATGACGACGACGCGTGGGGCTACTGGTCCACCGACGGCATGGGTTTGCTGGAATTTCTCAACTGGTGCGAAGACCTGCACCTGGAACCGCTGCTCGCCATCTATGCCGGTTACGCCCTTAAGCACGACTACATCAAGCCCGGCCCCGACCTGGAACCCTACGTTCAGGATGCGCTCGACGAAATCGAATATGTCATCGGCGCCACGAGCACCACTTGGGGCGCGCAACGCGCGAAGGACGGCCATCCTGCGCCGTTTCCGCTGCACTATGTCGAGGTGGGCAATGAAGACTGGTTTGACCGCTCCGGCAGTTACGACGGACGGTTCACGCAATTTTTCGACGCCATCAAGGCGAAGTATCCGCAGCTTGAAATCATCGCCACCACCCGGGTGACCAACCGCATCCCCGACGTGATGGATGAACATTATTACCGCTCGCAGGAGGAGATGGAGGCGCACGCATACGATTACGACCGCCGCAGCCGCACCAACAAGACCAGGATCTTCGTCGGCGAATGGGCCACGCGCGTCGGCTCGCCCACACCCAATATGGCAGGCGCGCTGGGCGACGCCGCGTGGATGACCGGCATGGAACGCAATTCCGACCTCGTCATCATGTCCTGCTATGCGCCGCTCTTCGTCAACGTCAGCGACCTCGGGAAAAACGGTTCGATGCAATGGAAGACGGATTTGATCGGCTACGACGCGCTCACCAGCTACGGCTCGCCCGCCTATTACGCGCAGAAAATGTTCAGCACCCATCACGGCGATGTTGTCCTTGCAACCGGTTCCCAGGACATTCCGACCTATACCTGGCAGCCGCCTGCCCGCCGCCGCAATGGTGTGGAACAACCGCGTCCGCCCGCGCAGGAAGTGCCGTCGCTTTTCTTCAACGCCACGCGCGACAGCCAGAGCGGAACGATTTACCTGAAGGTCGTGAACAGCCTCGGCACGCCGCAGCCGGTGAAAATTGAAACCAGCGGAGGTGTAGTTGAATCCAAAGGCACGGCGCTCGTCTTGAAAGCGGACCGCCCGGACGACACGAATTCAATCCCGGAGCCGGCCAAAATTGTTCCCGTCACGGAAAAAGTGAAGGGGCTGGGAACCAACTTCACCCGCACATTTCCGCCTTACTCCATCACCATTTTGCAATTGAAGGCGAAGTAGATTTTTTACCGACAGACGAGGCAGGTCCTGGAAGCGCCGCCGTCCCGGCGGCAGGTGGAATTTTCCCGCGAATGCGGCTAGCCGGCGGGACGCCGGCGCTCCCAAGGGTTGCCACCTTTGTCACCTTTGCTCACGATTGTCCGTCTAAGTGCGGGTGCTGCCAACCAGATTGAATCCCATCCTCCTGAAATTGGCCGTCTTTGGGGCGGCGGTTTCCATCGCGGCAACTTTGCCGGGTGCGGAAAAGCCGGTCGCCATTTCCGAGACGGATTCCAGTTTCACGCTCGACAACGGCCTGGTGACCGCGCAGGTCGCAAAACGTTCCGGCGATTTGATTTCGCTGAAATACAGGAATCTCGAGCTGCTGGAGGCCGGTTCCGGACATCCGTTCGGTTATTGGTCGCATGACGCCTCGCGCGGTGAACACAGCACGCGCCTCACGATTGATCCCAAAGCGAACGGCGGCACCCTGGGCGAAGTTTCGGTGAAGGGTGTTTATGTCCCGCCTCCGGCCGGCAGTGGCGGCGGCGGCTTTGGCCGCGGCACGGCCTGCAACATTGAAATCCGCTACGCGCTCGCGCGCGGGCTCTCGGGCGTTTACGCGTATTCGATTTTTGAGCACCGGACGAATGACCCAACCACCGGCATCGGCGAGGCGCGCTTCGCGGCCAAACTCAATCCGGAAATTTTCGATTATCTCAACGTTGACGCCCGGCGCCGCAAAACCATGCTGACGCCGGCGGACTGGCTCGCCGGCACCGAGTTGAACTTCACGGAAGCGCGGCGGCTCAATACCGGGATTTATCAGGGCCAGGTCGAGCACAAGTATGATTATTCCGCCAACCAGTTTGAAACCCGTACCTACGGCTGGTTGGGCACCAAATCGCACGTCGGGTTTTGGTTCATCAACCCGTCGGTCGAATACCTGAGCGGCGGTCCGACGAAATATGAGCTGACCGGCCATCTCGACATCAGCCCGGAAGCCGCGCCGGTGTTGTTGAACTACTGGCGCAGCAGTCATTACGGCGGCGCCGTTTGTCCGATGACCAATGGCGAGGCATGGACCAAAGTCATCGGGCCGTTTTTGATTTATTGTAATTCCGCGGAAACGCCCGACGCGATGTGGCGGGACGCCCTGGCGCGCGCCGACCGGGAAACGAAAGCCTGGCCTTACAACTGGGTTGAAGGCGCGGATTATCCGAGCAAAAAGGAGCGCGCCACGGTGACCGGACGGCTGGTCTTGAACGATCCGCAGGCGCCGCAATTGAAAATGGACCATCTGCTCGCCGGTCTGAGCGCGCCGGATTATGTTCCGCCGCGAATGAATCGGGGGTTCGGCGGCTTTGGCACGGCGGGCGGCGGCGAGGACGACACGAACAGCGCCGGTAATTTCCCTGGCGGGTTTGGCCGTGACACCAATGGCGGCTTCAATTTCACCAACCACCCCGGCCGGTTCGGCACAAACTTCAACGGCAACTTCACCAACGGTTTTGGCCGGTCCGGCACGAATCGTTTTCGCGGCGGGCGATTTGGTCGCGGCGGCGGCGGTTTTGACTTTGGCGGCCCGCGCATTGTGGACTGGCAGAACGACGCGAAACATTACGAATTTTGGGTTCGCGGCGATGCACAGGGACGCTTCACGATTCCCAACGTCCGGGCCGGCAACTACACGCTGCACGCCATCGCCGACGGTGTGCTCGGCGAATTCACATTGACGAATGTCACCATCGCCGCCGGGCAAACCCTGGATCTCGGCAAATTGAACTGGCAACCCGTCCATTATGGCCGGCAGCTTTGGGACATCGGCATCCAAAACCGCAACGGCTCGGAATTTTTCAAAGGCGACGATTATTATCACTGGGGCTGGTATCTCGAATATGCGAAGCGGTTCACGAACGACGTGAATTATGTTGTTGGCCGGAGTGATTTTCACAAGGACTGGTTCTTCGAGCAGGTGCCGCATAATGAAGACCCCGAAAACACCGACGGCCGCGGCCGTGGCCGCGACACGACGTGGTCCATCACGTTCAACCTGCCCGCCGCGCCGCGCGGCCAGGCGACGTTGCGGCTGGCCATTTGCGGCGTCGGCACCCGCACCCTCGCCGCGACCGTCAACGACCAGTCCATCGGCAGCGTCACCAACCTCGTTTACAACGCCACCATCAACCGCGACGGCATTGGCGGCTACTGGTCGGAGCACGATCTCGCTTTCGACGCGTCGTTGATGAAGGCGGGGCAAAACGTGATGAAACTGACCGTTCCCGAGGGCACGCTGACCGGCGGCATCCTGTACGATTATCTCCGGCTGGAACTGGATGAGTCGGCAACACCTAAGTAAAAAAGTCGGGCCGCCGGGGCGTCAAATTCCGTAGCGGCCGAGGTCATGAGGCTCCATCTTATTTCCGATTGCCGGTTTTCAATTTCCGATTTTGAAGTGAGCCTTCTCCCGATTGAAGCCGTTCGCGTAGTTCGTGTCGTTCGCGGTTCCATCTGAAAGCGCCAGGGGGCTGGCGCACTCCAAGACGCTGGCGCGGCAGTCCGAGGCATTGAATCACCGACAGGTTTTGGACTGCGGTGGCCCTCCACCGCTTTTCCCCTGACGATACCGCTCCGCTGGAGCTTTGGTTTGTTTGGATGGCCAGGCTGCAAAGATGCCAGCCCTACGGGCCTTCAATTTCCTGAGGATTGGAAAATTCAAACGCCCCTCGCCCCAGTCGTCCATCCCGAAATGATTTTCAAAATGGCACGCCCGCCCTCATCCCGGCCTTCTCCCCCAAGAGAAGGTGAATCATTCTCCGTCCGGCTTTCAATTCACAGTCAACGGTGCTCGCCCAGCCATCATTCAAATGTTTAAAAATCGTCCGTTGGTATGTCCTCTCCTGGGGGAGAGGAAACAGGTGAGGGCGAGCGTAAAAATAAATTTCCATTTGGTTGCCACGCACGCGTTGTCGGCCAAGCCAGAGTACTCAATTCACCCCCGCCGGTCATCCCCAGTTTGGATGACTTGTCTTTCCGTCACCTTTGCCGGATGCTGTGCGTCAATTATCCAACCAACTTGACCATGAAATGATGACACTTCGCGCCATTCCTTCGCGGGCAGCAAGGCTGGCCGCTGCCAGCCTGGTGATTTTGTTCACGTGGCAGGCGGCGGCTGAACTGTCGCTCGCCGATTCGCCGGGCCTGGGCGATTTCATCCTGTTCGACGGTCAAAACGCCGCGCCCATCTTCGTTGAAACCAACGATGACCGTGCAGTCATTCGCGCCGTGGGCGATCTGGTTGAAGATGTTCAGCGGGTGACCGGCACCAAACCGGAGCTGGCACCCAATGCCGACGGCAAAACCAATGTGGTCATCATCGGCACACTCGGCCAAAGCAAAACGATTGACCGGCTGGTGGTGGACGGAAAACTGGACGCGGGCGGCGTCCGCGACCAATGGGAAAGTTACGTCCTGCAGGTCGTCAAAAATCCACTGCCCGGCGTTGCCCAGGCGCTGGTCATCGCCGGCAGCGACCGGCGCGGAACGATTTACGGGATTTATCAATTGTCGGAACTCATCGGCGTTTCGCCGTGGTATTGGTGGGCGGACATGCCGGTAAAAAGGAGGAATTCTGTCGCGATTCACGGGGATGTTTTCAAGCAGGGTCCGCCGGCGGTAAAGTATCGCGGCATTTTTCTGAATGACGAGGATTGGGGCTTGCGCCCCTGGGCGGCCAAAACCTTCGAGCCGGAAACCGGCAACATCGGACCCAAAACCTACGTCAAAATTTTCGAGCTGCTCCTGCGGTTGCGCGCCAATTATCTCTGGCCGGCGATGCATCCCGACACCCGCGCCTTCAATTTTTATCCGGCCGACAAGGAACTGGCCGATGCGTATGGCATCGTGATGGGTTCGTCGCATTGCGAGCAGATGCTGCGTGACAACGTGGACGAATGGGAGAGCGACGGGCACGGCGATTACAATTTCGTCACCAACCCCGACGGCGTGCTGAAATATTGGGAGCAGCGCGTCCGCGAGAATGGAAAATTTGAGAACGTTTACACGCTGGGGATGCGTGGCATTCATGATTCCGGAATGCCCGGTGGCGGCACGCCGCGAGAACGGGCGACACGGTTGCACACCATCATCGCCGGCCAGCGCGAAATGTTGGGCCGGCTGGTAAACACCAATGTCGCCGCCGTCCCGCAGATTTTCTGTCCTTACAAGGAAGTCCTCGAACTTTATCGCCTTGCGCCGGACATCCCCGATGACATCACCCTCGTCTGGCCGGACGACAACTACGGCTACATCCGCGAATTTTCCGACGCGCGCGAACGCCGGCGCAGCGGCGGGGCGGGGGTTTATTATCACGTTTCCTATTATGGCCGTCCACGGGATTACCTCTGGCTCTGCTCCACGCCGCCGGCGCTCATCGCCGAGGAAATGACCAAGGCTTACGACTACGGGGCGGACCGGGCCTGGATGCTCAACGTGGGCGACTTGAAGCCGGCGGAACTCGACATCGAATTCTTCCTCCAGCTCGCCTGGAACCCGCATTCGTGGAACGGGACGAACACGTATGAATTGCTGGAAGCACAACTCGTCCGCGATTTTGGCCCGGCCAGTGCGCCCGAACTCACCTCGATCCTGGCCGAATACTCCCGCCTGAATTTCCAGCGCAAGCCGGAGCACATGGGTTTTCCCACGAACAATTTGTTTTCCCCGACGCTCAATGGTGACGAGGCCGGGCAACGGCTGGAAGCGTGGCAAAAATTGTCCGCGCGCGTTGACGCCGTTGGAAAAAACATCCCGGGAGAATCGCAGGACGCCTTCTTTGAACTTGTCGGTTATCCCGTCCGCGCCGCCGCGCTGGCCAATGAAAAAATCCTCGCACCCGAAAAAGCACAACCCGCCCAGGATGAAATCCAACGGCTTACAGACGTTTACAACAACCAAATCGCCAAGGGCAAATGGCGTTATATGATGTCGGACAATCCACGGGGCCAGGTTGATTTGGGAATCCCGAAAATTTCTGAAAGCCCTTCGGGCCGTAGCGGCGGTCAGAAGACCGCCGAATTTGCGCAGGGAAACGATTCGTCCGGCTCTCGGCCGAGAGCCGCTACGCCTGATTTTGCCGGCGCGGACTTCGTCGAGGACAACCACCGCCTGGTCATGGAAGCGGAACATGCCTCGGCATTCCTGTCCGGCCAGGATTCGCGCTGGCGGAAAATCACCGGCCTCGGTTACAACGGCGAGGCGGTTTCGATTTTCCCGACGCTGGTCCCGATCCGCGAGGAACCACGGAAGATTTTGAGCGAATCGCCGTGCCTGCAATATAAAATCTGGATCCGGCATCCCGGTGACTGGAAGTTCAGCGTGCGGGCGCTGCCGACCTTTTCCGTCGAGACGGGCAAGCCGCAGCGTTATGCGATTGCGGTGGATGACGAGCCACTGCAAATCGTTTCGTTGCCGGTGTCCCAGAGCGAAACCGACCGGCATTGGCAGGAAAACGTTTTGCGCAACGCGGCGCTGACCACGAGCGTCCATGCCATCGCCCATGCCGGCCTGCACACATTGAAAATCTGGATGGTGGATCCCGGCATTGTCGTGGACACCATTATTGGCGATGGCGGCGATGGGGGAGGGCTGGGTTATACTTGGCCCTTGGAAACCAGGAATCCGAACAAATGAAAAAAAAATTTGTTCATATCTGGCTCGCAACGGTGGCGGTTGGTGTGCTGGTTGCCGCGCCGGCGGAACCCGCCCGCTTTACCGTGTCCTTCGACGCAAACTGGCGGTTTCTGAAAGCCGATTCCCCCGGGGCGGAGCAGCCGCAGTTTGACGACCGCGCCTGGCGCAAACTCGATGTGCCGCACGATTGGAGCATTGCGGGACCGTTTTCCAAAACCAACCGGACCGGCGGCTCGGGTGGATTTCTGCCCAGCGGCGTCGGCTGGTACCGAAAAGAGTTCACGCTGCCGGATATGTTTTCGAACCAATGCGTTTTCGTTGAATTTGACGGCGTGATGCAGAACAGTGAAGTCTGGATCGACGGCACCTCGCTCGGGAAAAGGCCCTTCGGTTACGTGAGTTTTGGTTGCGAACTCACCGGCCACCTCAACTTCGGCGCGGGCCGGACGAACGTTCTGGCCGTCCGCGCCGACACCTCGGAACAGCCGGCGTCGCGCTGGTATTCCGGCGCGGGCATTTACCGCCACGTCCGGCTCGTGGTGACCGACCCGATTCATTTTGAGCAAAATGGAATCTTCATTTCCACGCCGGAAGTTTCGGAAACGCAAGCGATGGTACGCGTGCAAACTTCGGTGACGAACGAATCGGATTCGCCGCGTGAAATCAGCGTCATGGCGACGCTCTATGGACCGCCACATTCCGCCCCCGACGGCCGTTACGCTTGTCCCAAGGAGTCCCAGTTGTTTTCCGTGCCAGCAGGCGAATCCATTGATGTCTCGTTCGATGTTAAAATTCCGTGGAAACCGCGGCTCTGGGATTTAGAACATCCCGACCTGCACGCCGCCAGGGTTAGTGTGCGGTCTTCAGGCCAAACGCTTGATGAAGAAACCATCACCTTCGGCATCCGGGAGGCGAAGTTCGACGCCGACACCGGGTTCTGGTTGAACGGAAGAAATTTCAAAATCAAGGGCGTCTGCCTGCATCACGACGGCGGCGCGTTTGGCGCGGCGGTGCCGTTGGGGGTCTGGGAACAACGATTGAAAACCTTGAAGGGACTCGGGGTGAATGCCATCCGCACGGCCCATAACCCGCCCGCGCCGGAGTTTCTCGATTTGTGCGACCGCCTGGGATTCCTGGTCATGGACGAAATGTTCGATTGCTGGACCGTGGCAAAGAATCCCTACGACTATCATCTCTACTTCAACGAATGGTCGAAAACGGACGAGCGCGATACCATCCGACGCGACCGCAATCATCCCAGCATCATCCTCTACAGCGTGGGCAACGAAATTCACGATACACCGAAGGCGGAAATGGCCAAAGGCATTCTCCAGGGACTGGTGGAAGTCGCCCACGAAGCCGACCCGACCCGGCCGGTGACACAGGCGTTGTTCCGCCCGAACGTCAGCCACGATTACGACAACGGCCTGGCGGACATGCTCGACGTCGTCGGGCAGAATTATCGTGAGAACGAAATCCTCGCCGCGCACGAACAAAAGCCCTCGCGCAAAATCATCGGCACGGAAAACCGGCACGAGCGGGCGGCCTGGGTGGCGTTGCGGGACCATGCGCCTTATGCGGGACAGTTTCTCTGGAGCGGCATTGATTATCTGGGCGAATCGCGCCGCTGGCCGGTCGTGGCCGCCGGCTCGGGACTTTTGGACCACACCGGCGCGCCGAAGCCGATGGCATTCGAGCGGCAGAGTTGGTGGTCGGACAAACCCATGGTCTTTATCACCCGCCGCATCGCGACCGATTCCGCCGGGCCGACCGACCCCGGCTACGAACCGGCAACGCAGGATGCCTTGCGCCGTCTGCAGGTCCTGTTTCCCGACTGGACGCCGAAGAATTCCACACCGCACGACGAAAACGTGGAAGTCTATTCCAACTGCAAGGAGGTCGAATTGTTCCTCAATGGCAAATCGCTCGGCTCCAAACCACTGAATGCCGACGCCTCGCCGCGCATTTGGAAGGTGGTCTATACGCCGGGTACGCTCAAGGCCGTCGCCCGCAACAACGACCGCGTCGTTGCCACAGACGAACTGCGCACCGCCGGCCCGCCCGCAAAAATTCAGCTTTCAGTTGGTAGGGCCGATCCCGCATTGCGGGACCAGGACGCGCAGCAGCGCGTCCCTACCGATCGAATCAGGCTCACCGCCGATTGGAACGAGGTTGCCTTCGTGCGCGCGACGGTGGTGGATGCACACGGCGTCCTGGTTCCTTCCGCCACAAATTTGATCACCTTCAAAGTTTCCGGACCCGGGGTGATTGCGGCCGTGGATAATGCCGACAATGCCAGTCACGAGCCGTTTCCGGCGGGCGAACGCCACGCGTTTCAGGGCAGATGCGTCGCGTTTGTCAAAGCCAGCGCCCCCTCCGGTAAAATCGTTTTGACCGCGTCCGCTCCCGGTTTGAAGAGCGACGAAGTTGTCATCAAAGCCTGCCCGCCAGTTTCCGCACCATGAACCGCCTGAATTGCCGCCAGGTTTTGGACTGCGCCAGCCCTCTGGCGCTTTTCGCACCGCGACAAGATCAAAAGCGGCAGAGGGCTGCCGCACTCCAAGACGCTGTCGCGTCCGCGCAAGCTCCTTCTGTTTTACAGTCCCACTCTACGACACCAAAATCATCACAGCTCATCTTGAAAACCACATTGGCCGTCGTCATCGCCGTAGTCTGTGTGCAAACCTTCGCGGCGGATGCGACGGCGACCAACAAAAACTCGCGCACCGGCCCGTTCATTCTCGGCGCGGAGGTTTCCTGGGCACCCGAAGATGAGGCCGATGGCGCGGAGTATTACGACCACGGCGTGCGGAAGGACATCTTTGCGATTCTGAAGGAATACAAGTTCAACTACATCCGGCTGCGGTTGTTTGTCAATCCCGCGTCCACCAACGGCTACGCGCGCCGCCGGACGGAGGCGTTTTGTGATCTGGCCCACGTCCAGGCGCTGGCCAGACGCGCCCGGGCCGCGGGCATGGGAATTCTGTTGGACATTCATTACGGCGACACCTGGACTTCGCCGGGACATCAGGACAAACCGGTCGCCTGGAAGGACCTTGATTTTTCCGAACTGACACAGGCCGTTCACGACTTCACGCGCCAGGCCATTTTTGAAATGAAAACCAACGGCACGCCTGCCAACATGGTCCAGATTGGCAACGAAGTTTCCGACGGCATGCTTTTTCCCGATGGTCGCCGGAGCAATTTCGACAATTTTGCGGCGCTGGTGAAGGCGGGAATCGCCGGGGCCCGGGAGGCCGACCCTTCGGTTAAAATTGTTTTGCATCATCACCTGGGCCGGAGCAATGCCCGGATGCGCGAGTGGATTGACAATTTTGTCCAGCGTGGCGTGGACTTCGACATCCTCGGCATGTCCTGCTACGCGCAGGCGCAGGAGGACGATTGGAAAACCAATTTTGACGACCTCGCCACCCGCTACCCGGACAAGGGGCTGCTCGTCGTGGAGTATTCGGCCCGGAAGCGTTACCTCAACGACCTGATGTTCAACACGCCGGACAAAAAGGGGGTGGGCACGTTCATCTGGGAACCGACGCGGCATCGGGAGGCGCTCTTTGACAAGGACGGTAAAAATGCCGGCGGCGGACAGGCTTCAAATTTCACAACCGACGACGGCATCAACCAAGGCGCGCGGTTGACGCGGACCAACTCGATTTCGGCAACGAACCTTCCGGCCGGGGCGACGCAGGCGACGAACGTTGCTCCGAACACCAATTCACCCGAATTCATTTACCGCAGTTTTGGGACGAATGAAGCCGTCCGGGCCGAATGGCGCAAACGCCGTTTCGGCGGCCGTTATGATGTGAATGAACTGATGGATTTGTATCCGCAGATGTCCCGGGATTATGGCAATGACAAGTTCGGACAGCCCAAAAACTGAGCCGGCGGGGCTGGGGTTGGGACGGCTAATGGCATAATCAGAATTGGTGACAGGCCGGATGCATCAGGAACGTGTATATTAGAAGGATGTCAATGACCCTGAACAAGCCCGGAGCATGATGTCGTATCCCTTGCGTTCACTTTTCCCATGAAATCACTGATTTTCAAAATGTTAGGAGTGTTTGGCTGCCTGATTGCAACCGTCCCGGTTTTCGCCAACATCCCCGGTGGCGGCACCAATGGGCCAGACGCCACCCTGGTGGACAACGGCGACGGCACGGTGACCATGGCGAACGGCATCGTTTCCATCCTTTGCGCCAAGTCCGGGGCGACGATCAACCAGATCAATTACACCTACAACAATGGCGGCGGTTCGCAGACCATTAATCTGCTTTCCGGCGGGAACAATGGCGGGCAGTTGTATTGGGAACTCGGTGGTTTTGGGGGAGGCACCTTTACCTACACGGTGGTGGCGGACCCGGCGGCGAACGGCGGCAATTACGCCGAAATCAGTTTGTTGAGCACTTCGGTCAGCAGCGGGACGATGGAAGTCCACTTTTCCATGTTGCGCGGCTCGACGGGATTTTATGTCACCCCCATCTGGAGCCATCGCAGCGTGGATGGCGCGCTGACCATGGGCGAGACGCGCGACAACATTTACGCCGGCTCCATTTTCAACTGGATGAGCGTGGACGCGACGCGTAACCGGCTGATGGAAGTTCAACCCGGCTCCCTGTCCATCGGCGTGCTCGGCGCGCCGGTGGAAGTTTCCCTGTGGACCAACGGAATCTACGCCGGGCAATACGAGGACAAATACAAATACAGCGCGGACTTCGGCGTGCAACGCGTCTGGGGTTGGAGCAGCGTTGGTGGCGGGGGGGCGAATGTCGGTCTTTGGAATGTCTCGGCCAGCGTGGAATACTACAACGGCGGTCCGATGAAACGCGAACTCATGGAGCACATTGGCACCACGATCCTGAACATGCACAACGGCAGCCACTACGGCGGCGGCACCGATGGTTCCTGGAGTTCCGGCGAAGTCTGGACGAAAGTTTATGGGCCGTATTTTATTTACTGCAACAATATCACCAGCACCGTCACCGACACGAATCAGGCGGCGCAGGCGCTTTACAACGACGCGCAGGCGCAAGCCGCCGCCGAAGCGGCCGCGTGGCCTTACAATTGGTTCACAATCGCAAATTATGCGTCGGCTTCAAATCGCGGCACCGTGGCCGGTCGAATGGTGATCAATGATGTTTATAATCCAAATGCCTCCGCGTCCAACTTGTCGGTCGGCGTCGTGCAGCAGCCTTCCACCACGGACGGGATTTATGACTTTCAGGAATGGATGAAACCCTATCAATTTTGGGTGAAGACCGATGCGAACGGCAATTTCACCATTCCCAACGTGATCGCCGGCGCCAATTACACATTATATGCTTTTGGCCCCGGCGCGGCGGGAACATTCCAATCGCAAGCTCAATCCGGCGGCAGCGCGCCGAATTCGGTGGACATTCCTGCTTCGCCGTTCAGCGTCACCGTTGTTGGCGGTGCAACGAACAACCTCGGCAACGTCACCTGGACCCCAACCCGCGTCGGGCCGACGGTTTTTGAAATCGGTTATCCCGACCGCACGGCCGCAAAATTCCGGCACGGCGAAGATTGGTGGGTCGGCGACATCGGGCCAAGCCTGACAAATCCGAGTCCGATCTGGAGCAAATGGCTGGAATACCCCTTCGATTTTCCGGGCGGACCAAATTACATCGTCGACCAAAGCCGCTGGACAACCGACTGGAACTTCGTTCAGCCCGTGGTTACCGACAGCGCGGGAAATTACAACGGCTCAACCTCGACCATCTCGTTCAATCTGCCGTCAGCGCCGGCTGCCAACGGGTCGTTCTACATCGCATTATCTTCCGACTACCAGGGACCGCTTATTGTCCAGGTCAACGGCAACAACATTACCAGCAGCACCGGCTATGATCCGGCTTACGACAGTTCAGGCAATGAAAGCGACACGACCATCCGCGAGGGAATTCACGGACTTTTTTCCGACAATCGGCTCAGTGTTTCCAGCAGTTATCTGCACCAGGGGCAAAACACCATCACCATCAACATGCGCAAGGGCGGCTACTTCGCCAACCACGCGATGTATGATTACCTCCGACTGGAACTTCCAGGCTACATCCCGCCGCCGCCCGCGAGCGTCACGGCTTATCCGGGGAACAACGGCAACGTGATTTGCTGGCCGGCGATGCCGGGTGCGACGAGCTACAACATCCTGCGCTCAACCACTTCCGGCGGCGGCTATGTTTCCGCAACCAACGGCGTCGTCGGCCCGGTTTGCGGCAGCGGATGGAACAAAGAGACTTGTCTTGACGCCACCGCGGTGAACGGCACGACTTATTACTACGTCGTGCAATCCGTCAATCCGGTCGGCGCGAGCGCGAACTCGCCGGAAAGTTCCGGCGCAACACCCTCCGCCAGCTTCTCGACGAGCCCGCCCGCCGCGCCGGCCAGTCTCACGGTCGCGAGCGTCGGTCATCAAAGTGTGACCCTCAACTGGAGCGCGCCGGCCGGCGCGAATTTTTACACCGTCTATCGCTCAACTTTGGTCAACAATGGCGGCGGCGCGTCCAATGTTTTGGGGACGATCGTGCTCAATAACAATGTGACCGGCCCGAGTTACACCGACACTTCACCCACCGACGGCAGCATTTACAGTTACTTCGTCACCGCCACGAGCGCGGGCGGCACGAGCGGCAATTCAACTTCCGCCGTCGCCGTGCCCCTGCCCGCGCCGCCCGCGAACGCGCCGGGCTCGCTCACGGGAAGTTTTGTGCAGACCACCAACATCGTCCTCAATTGGCCTTCCGTTCCCGGCGCGGTGGGTTACCTCATCAGCCGCGCGACCAGCCCTGGCGGTCCGTTCACGTTTCTGATGAGCGTGACCGAGACGACTTACACGGACGTTGGTTTGAATGTGGCGGCAACTTATTATTATCAAGTGGCGGCGGTCAATGCCGCCGGCGTTTCGACCAATGCCACCGTCAGTGTCATGGCTCCTCCGTCCGCTCCGGCGAGCCTTTCCGCCGTCCCGGGCGATTCGCAAGTGACCTTGAGCTGGTCGGCCGTTGCCAACGCGACGGGTTATTTCCTCTATCGCGGAACGAGCAGCAGCAACGAAAACGTCGTGGTCGTTTCCAGCTACACCGGCACGAGTTACACCAACACCGGTCTGGCCAACGGCACGACTTATTACTACGTCGTTGCGGGGACAAACTCCGTCGGCCTTGGCCCGAACTCGCCCGAGGCCAGCGCGACGCCCAGCGCGAGCGTCGTTACCTCTTCGCGGAACCTCACCTGGAAAGGCGACGGTTCGGCGAACCTTTGGGATGTGAGCGGTGCGGCCAACTGGCTCACCAACAACGTGGCCACCATTTTCAACAACGGTGACCGCGTGACGTTCGACAACACCGGCTCGAACAACGTGGCCGTCGCGCTGGCCGGCACCTTGCAGCCCGCCCTGGTTACGTTCAACGCCACGAAGAGTTATACCTTCACCGGCGCGGGTTCAATTGTGGGCACAAATGCCCTGATCAAGGCCGGTACGGGCACATTGACCATCAGCACAACCAACACCTATTCCGGTGGAACGATTTCAAGCAACGGCACAACGATTCCCGGCAGCATCAGCGCGAATCTGGTCGCTCTCGGTTCCGGCCCGGTCACATTCGACGGCGGCACTTTGGAATTCACCGGCTGGACCGGCAGCAACGGCACGGATTACGGCGGCAACACCAACGCGCTCACCGTTCCGACGAACCAGACGGGCACCATTCACGTTCCCCAACGGTTCCTCACGCCCGGACTGGCCGGCGCGCTCTCCGGCGGCGGCACGTTGAATTTGCAGGTCAAATACGTGCGCGGTGATGTCTCCGGCAATTGGAGCGCCTTCACCGGCAGAATCAACGTGACGTATGGCAGCGGCGGTTCGACGATTGATGATTTCCGCGTTGCCAACGCGAACGGTTTTCCGAATGCGAAGCTGAATATTGGCGCGAACGTTTCCATGTATTCCCGTGCCCCGTCGGGCAGCGCCATTCCCATCGGCGAATTTTCCGGTGTGCTCGGCGCGACGGTCAGCGCGGACGGCGCCAGCGGTCTTGGCGGGAAGAACGCCGTGACGTGGCGCGTCGGCGGATTGAACACGGACGCCACCAATGCCGCATCGTTCCAGGGAATCGTCGCGCTCACCAAGGAAGGCACAGGCACGTGGACGTTGACCGGCGCGAGCACGCACACCGGCACGACCGTGTTGAGCAACGGCACGTTGCTCGTCAACGGCAGTTTCAACGGCTCGCCCGTGACGGTTTCCGGCGGCAGGCTCGGCGGCATCGGCGTCATTTCCGGCGCGGCGGTCACGGTGAATTCCGGCGGCGGATTCGCGCCCGGTCCCGCCGCGGCGGGACTCGGCACATTGACCGTCAGCAACAATCTGACGCTCGCCGCCGGCAGCACGACGTTCATGCAGGTCCGGCACTCGCCATTGACGAACAACGCGGCAAAAATCACCGGCACTTTGACCGAGGGCGGTACACTCGTTGTGACGAACATCGGCGCGAGCGCGCTGACCAACGGCGACAGCTACCAATTGTTCAACGCGGGAAATTATTCCGGCGCTTTCGCCAATTTTGTTTTGCCGCCGCTGACCAGCGGACTGGTGTGGAACACCAACACTCTGAACACCTCCGGAACGCTTTCCGTCGTGACGCTGGCCTCGCCCACGATTGCCGGCCTGAATGTTGTCGGCGGCAACCTCATCATCAGTGGATCGGGCGGGGTCAACAGCTGGCCGTATTACCTGCTGGCCTCGACCAATCTGACGTTGCCGGCCGCCCAGTGGACGCGCGTCGCGACTAATCAGTTTGATACCGGCGGCAATTTCATCCTCACCAACGCCGTCAACCCCAACTGGCCGCAGACATTCTACCGGTTGCAACTGCAATGACCCGCCGGTTGGCGGCCGTTGACAACCCCGGCGGAATCAACTTTCAGCGCCGGGGTGAATTATATATCCTGCAACCGAACCAGACAGCATGACTATGATTGCCGCTTGCTTTATCCACCAGTTAAAAACATCGTTGCTTTTTCTGGCGGCCGTTCTGACGGTCGCCCTGGCCGTGCCTTTGCCGGCGGCGGAAATTCTTACACCGCCCGCGCCGGATACGCCGCGCATCAACGGCGCGAAAATTTTCGGCGTGCGCCCCGGCTCGCCGTTTTTGTTCACGATTCCCGCGACCGGCGACCGGCCCATGAAATTCTCCGCCGACAATCTGCCCCGGGGCTTGAAGCTGAATGCCAAAACCGGCCAAATCACCGGCAAATTGAAAAAGCCGGGCGAGTTCAACGTCACCCTGCGCGCGAAAAACTCACTGGGCGCGGCGGAGGAAAAATTCCGCATCGTTTGCGGCGATACCATCGCGCTCACGCCGCCGATGGGTTGGAACAGTTGGAATTGTTTCGCCGGCGCCGTGTCCGCGGACAAGGTGAAACGCGCGGCCGACGCGCTGGTGAAGAGCGGCCTCGCCCAGCACGGCTGGACTTACATCAACATTGACGACTATTGGCAGAACCATCGCAACTCGAAAGACCCGACATTGCGCGGCCCGTTTCGCGACGCCAGGGGAAACATCGTGCCCAATTCACGTTTCCCCGACATGAAAGGTCTGGCCGCCTACATCCACGGCCTGGGCCTGAAGGCGGGACTTTATTCCTCGCCCGGCCCGTGGACCTGCGGTGGTTGCGCGGGAAGCTGGCAGCACGAGGAACCGGACGCGAAAACGTATGCCGCCTGGGGTTTTGATTATTTGAAATACGACTGGTGCAGTTATCGCCAGCCGGACACGAACCGGACGTGGCCGACCGCGGAGCAGAGAAAAAAATACGAGGTGGACGTGCTGAAACAGCCCTACCGCGTGATGCGTGACGCGCTGGTGAAGCAACCGCGCGACATCGTTTACAGCCTTTGCCAGTACGGCATGGGCCAGGTGTGGGAATGGGGCGCGGAGGTCGGCGGCAATTGCTGGCGCACCACCGGCGACATCATCGACACCTGGAAGAGCATGAGCGGCATCGGCTTTAAACAGGACCCGGCCGCACCGTTCGCCGGGCCGGGACATTGGAACGACCCGGACATGCTCATCGTCGGCCAGGTCGGCTGGGGCAGGCTGCATCCGACCCGGCTCACGCCCGACGAGCAATACACGCACATCAGCCTCTGGTGCCTCCTCTCCGCGCCGCTGCTCATCGGTTGCGACCTGGAGAAACTCGACGATTTCACGCTCAACCTGCTGGGCAACGACGAAGTGCTCGCGGTGGACCAGGATTCCCTCGGCAAACCGGCGACTGGTGTTTCCTCCAACGAAAACTTGCGCGTGTTTGCCAAGGACCTGGACGACGGCGCGAAGGCTGTCGGCCTGTTCAATCTCGGCGACCAGCCGGCAACCGTCACTGCCGGCTGGGACGATTTGAAACTTTCCGGCGAGCAACTCGTGCGGGACCTCTGGCGGCAGAAGGACCTGGGCAAATTTGAAAAGGAATTCTCTGCCACCGTCGCGCCGCACGGCGTCGTGCTGGTGAAAATCCGGTCCGCCGCAAAATGATTTTGCCCATGGAAAAACTGACAACGTCCGCCGCTTTGATCTGGCTGGCCGTCGCCTTGCCGCTCCGTGCGGCGGAAACGCACTTCACTCCCTACACACCGCCGGCCTCGCCGCACGCCGATTACAACTTCAATCCCGGCTGGAAATTTTTCAAAGGCGATGTCACGAACGCGGAACAGGTTGATTTTGACGACTCGAAATGGGCGACGGTCAGCGCACCGCATACCTGGAACGACACGGACACGTATGACGAAATCATCAGCCATAGTGGCGGTGAAAAGCATGAATACATGGGCATCGCGTGGTATCGGAAGCATTTCAAACTGCCGGCCAGTGCCAGGGATGGAAAAGTTTTCCTCGAATTTGAAGGTTTGAAGCAGGCCGGACGCTTCTGGGTCAACGGCCAGTTCGTCGGCAAATATGAAAACGGCGTCACGCCCTGCGGCCTCGACCTCACCCGGTTCGTGAACTTTGGGGACAAGGAAAACGTCATCGCCGTGAAGGTGGACAACAGCAACGATTACAAGGAAGAAACCACCGGCACGGAGTTCGAGTGGATGGGGCGTGCGTTCAATCCCAATTACGGCGGGCTGAACCACGACATCTGGCTGCACCTCACCGGCAAGGTTTATCAAACGCTGCCGCTCTACGAAAATCTCAAGACCACCGGCATCTACGTTTATCCGTCGAATTTTTCCATCAGCAATAGAACGTGCGACGTGACGGTGGAATCGCAGGTCCGCAATGAGAGCGGCGATCAGCAATCCATCACCCTATCCGTTGCCATTGTGCAAGATGGCAGCCTGCGGACGAATTTCCAAAGCGAGGCTTCCGACCTGGTCAGCGGCGAAACGGAAGTTTTCAAAGCCAGCGTCACATTCACCAATGCAAGTTTCTGGGACGTAAATCCGCCCTGCCTTTACGACGTTTATTGCATTCTCATCGTGGATGGAAAAGTGGTGGACGTGCATAAAATCAGGACCGGTTTTCGCAAGGCGGAGTTCAAGGGCGGCGCCGGCGCCGGCGGCGTTTATCTCAACGACAAATTTGTCTGGCTCACCGGCTACGCACAGCGTTCGTCGGACGATTGGGCCGGCCTCGGCCAGGCGTATCCCGACTGGATGCACCTCTACAATGTCGCGCGCATTCGCGACACCCACGCCAATTATATCCGCTGGATGCACATCGCACCGCAGCCGGTGGATGTCCGCGCGTGCGACCGGGCCGGCATCATTGAAGTCTGTCCGGCGGGCGACAAGGAAAAGGACGTCTCGGGCCGGCAATGGGAACAACGCCTGGAGGTCATGCGCGACGCGATGATTTATTTCCGGAACAATCCGAGCATCCTGTTCTGGGAGGCGGGCAACAACAGCATTTCGCCGGAACATTTGCAGCAGATGGTGGATTTGCGAAAACAATGGGACCCGAACGGCGGACGCGTGATGGGCTGCCGCACGCTGAATGACGAGGCGGCCACGCCCATCGCCGAATACTTCGGCGTGATGATCGGCCAGGACCGGCGCACGGATGAATTGACCAACCGCACCGAAATGTTCCGTGCCTACAGCGCCGAACGCCGCGACCGCGCGCCGTTGATCGAGATGGAGGATTTTCGCGACGAAGCCGCGCGGAGATTCTGGGACGATTACTCACCGCCGCATTTTGGTTTCAAAAAGGGAACGAACGACGTCTATCACTGGAACTCCGAAACCTTCTGCCTCGCGGCCGCCGCGCGTTACCACGATTATTTCATCAACCGGATTTCCAATCCCGACCCGGCGCATTCGAAATGGGCCGGTTACGCCTCGATTTACTGGTCGGATGCCAACGCCGACGGCCGGCAGGACAGCAGCGAAGTCTGTCGCGTCAGCGGCAAGGTGGATTCCGTGCGGCTGCCCAAGCAGGCTTATTACGTCTATCGCGTGATGCAAA
>OBLU010000334.1_pt1 | contig 46018 bp, 33 predicted proteins | sample 1518681 | NCBI WGS metagenome assembly OBLU01 (sample SAMEA3539304, study PRJEB22396) | soil metagenome | biome: tundra; feature: field; material: soil | place: USA | collected 2010-05 | depth 0.15 m
TCATAAAAAAAGCCCGCGAAGGGCTTTTTATCCAGGTGTTTTTACAGGCTAGTGTTTGTAATTGTCAAATTTTCTTGCCTGGTCTGAAAAGGCGACATTATACTTGTTATTGTATTTAGCATACACTAACTGGATTTGCCGGCCGTTTTCAACCTGAATTCTTTGGATCAGTGCAACTTTATCACGATTGCTGAGACGCCTGTTGAATTCAATTGATTTGATCTTCAAATTAAAATCATAAATGATCTTATCAATCTGCTGATTCATTACACTGGCGGAAAAGGCATAAATATTATCGTGGTGAGTATCAAATTTGTTATAACCACCATTTGAAGGAGCCTTCACATATTGATCATTTCTGTTGTCATCTTTTTGACGAGCGCCGGTTTGTGCAAATGAAGCGGAAACGGAACCAACGAAAAATAAGAGAGTAAGAATCTTTTTCATAATTGTAAATTTTAATTGTTTAAAAAAATGTTTCTGTGAATAAGAAGCCTTATTGGTTCACCATCCTTAAAAACAAATGTTAAGAAAACTTTCAACAAACCTACCGGAAGAAAATGCGTGGCTGTATTTTCTTGGCATAAAGATGTCGATCAAGAATGGATGAAAACCTGTTAGTCCCCGGCTGATTACCTGGTCAGTGAATTAATTCAGAAAATTAAATTCTATTTCTTTTTTGAGAAACTGAATGCATAGCCTTCTGTAAGGTTCCCGGCGCCTGTATGGTTTTTGCCATTAGATGTTCCTTTTTGAATATTAAGAAAACCATAATTACCGCCTCCTTCAATAAAAATTTTCTGTGGTGCATTTGGTAACTTAAGCCCGCATTCGCTTCAAAACCAAAATTGGCGGAATGAAGCTGGGTCTTAATATCACCTGTATTATCGAAAGATTCTGAATTTTGAGAGAGAGGCTGTTGACCTCCGGGATCGCCATATATAATACTCGAACCTGTAGTAACCTGTTTTGCAGAAAGAAGAAATCCCAAAAAAGGACCGGCATCAACATATATTCTGAAAGGAGATTTTGGCTTAAGACTCCAGCCAAACTTTGCCAAAACAGCAACCAAAAGATAATCGAATTTTGCCTCGCTCTTAAAATCGGCATACAAATAAGTGGGATAAGTGGGAACAGTTGCCTCCTGGGGAAACATTGCATCAACCTGGGCTCCCGGAAAAGCCTGCAGTCCATTTTTCTTGTCCCCCCTGAGCGGAATATTCAATAATAGGCTGTATAGAAAGGAAAGGAGACAATTTAAAATCAGCAAAAATCGCCGCATCTCCGCCCAGCCTGGAACTATAACCTGTGTTCAAAGGATTATCATTTGAACCTCCGTCTGACAAGTTGGGAATACTGATGCCTCCCTTTACTCCAACATCAACATGCTATGCATCGATATCAGAAAAGTTGAATAAACAAATAGCCTAAATGAAAAATCTGAACAGCATATTCATAATATTAATTTTAGAATTTTTGATATTTGGCATTGCGAAGATTAGAAACTTTTACAAAAAAATATTCATATATAAGTAATTTCTAAAGAGGCTGAACCCTTTCGGTTTACCGAATATCGGAAACAATAATTTATTCAATTATGAATAAATTTCAGAATTAGGATTTTCCTGAAACTTATTAGAAAAAGAATGCAGTAGGATTTGGCCTATGGTCCTTATAATTTCAGGAAACATTTTACCCGAAAAAAACGAAATATCGGAATTAAAGGAAACGGGGGTTGAGGTAAAATTGCTGTTCTGAATATAATTGGTTAATTTTTGTTGATTAATTCGGATTAATTTTAACCTTTCCAGTAGTTATGTTAGCTGAACCAATAATTGCTTTTTTTCTTGTACTGAATGCTCGGAAGATTTTGCGAAACACAGGCCAGCAAGCCGAATGGGAAAAGCCCATCAAAATGATATTGTACGGAATAGTTGGTCTTTTTCTTGCGGAACAGATTTTTCATTTAGATTATTTGACAAAATGGATCTGGGACCTCTTTCTGTTCGGCATAATTGGATTTGCATTTTTGAGAACAGAATTTAGTGCCACAAGAACTTTAATGTATGCTGTAATGCCTTTCGCCATTGTGTCTTTTTCGAAAAATGTTTTTGAAGCTCTTAACATTGAAAAATACAATTTTATTGATGCCTATCTGAAAGTCGGGGCTGCTTTTTCAATAGTATGGCTGATTGCCATGGCAATTGTTTCAAGAAGGCAACAAAAGGCTCTACGCAAAGAGCAGGCAAAAACCCGGCTGGAAGAAGAACAAAGAAAATGGATGGCCATAAGAAAAGAGGAACTCGAAAAAATTGTTTCAGAAAGAACTTCACAATTGCGCCAGCAAAAAGAACAAGTAGAGCAAACACTGGCAGAACTAAAGGCTACCCAGGCCCAGCTCATACAATCAGAAAAGATGGCATCGCTGGGAGAGCTTACGGCAGGCATAGCGCATGAAATACAAAATCCTTTAAATTTCGTCAATAATTTTTCGGAAGTGAATACAGAATTAATTACAGAAATGCACCAGGCAATTGACAAAGGAAATTTTGAGGAAGTGAAAGAAATTTCAAAGGATATCGAAGAAAATGAGAAGAAAATTATTTTTCATGGTAAAAGAGCTGATGCCATTGTAAAAGGAATGTTGCAGCATAGCCGGAGAAACACCAGCGGTGAAAAGGAACCAACAGATATCAATGCATTAGCTGATGAATATTTACGACTGGCATATCATGGTTTGCGTGCAAAAGACAAAACCTTTAATGCTACTATGAAAACAGAATTTGACAAGACTATCGGCAATATGAATATTATTCCCCAAGATATCGGAAGGGCAATCCTTAATTTGATCACCAATGCTTTTTATGCGGTTTTGGAAAAAAAGAAAATGGCAGGAGAAGGCTATGAGCCAACAGTTATTGTGGAAACAAAAAAAACAGGGAATACTGTCTTAATTTCAGTAAAAGATAATGGTAACGGCATACCTCAAAAAATAGTTGATAAAATCTTTCAACCATTTTTCACTACCAAACCTACCGGCCAGGGAACGGGCCTGGGGTTATCATTAACTTATGACATCATAAAAGCGCATGGCGGAGAAATAAAAGTATTAACAGCCGAGGGAAAAGGTTCAACATTCACCATTTCATTATCTTTAATCGGGCGCTCATAAATTGGCAGACTAAATGAATAAAACTAAAAATTACTGTTGCCAAGTACCAGCAATTGTCATATTAATAAGTATTTTTTCATCCTGCAATAACTCAGAAAATATCCCTTTCCCCGAAAGCGAACTCGGATACTCGCAACCGGTAACTGTGCCGCTCGTTTTCAGTGCTACTCAACTATTAAAGTGGGATACTGCTAAAAAAGGTGGGATAACACCGGTAATACAAAAGTTAGACATTGATGCTTTGCCATCCACCCCTTATGATTCAACCGGCTTTAGGCCATTTGCTCAGCCACCTCAGGAAGTTAAATTTGATTTCAATAGCTTGCCAGGCGCTGATTTTAGTCTTGATAAGCTGCCGTCAAAACCACTGGAATTGAAAACCTCGGTGTTGAATCCACCAACACTTCTTAAAGTGCCGCCGCCTGCTTCGCAAAAAGGTAAACCACTTGCAATATATGATTTTGGACTAGCTCAAGGCTTTCAGGGCAAATTTATTGGTGCTTTATATAAGGATCATACCGGCCTTTTGTGGATAGGGGGCAGAGAAGGCTTATTTTGCTATGATGGCGAGCATATCCAAACATTTATTGCAGGTTCTGCCTCTTTCTTCCCTATATCAGGAATCGTAGAAGATAAAGCCGGCGATATCTGGTTTGCACAAGCCGGGTCAACAAGCATTGGAGTGATTGACAAGCTTAAAGGTACCATCAGTTATTCAAGCCAGATACATGGTGTAAGTAATAATATTACTAAAATGGCCAGGGATGAAAAAGGAAATATCTGGCTGTACAATCGTAAAGATAAAAGTCTATGCATCATAGACCCGATAGCGAGAACTTATAAAGACCTAAATAATAAAACAGGCTTATCTGATTCGACGACGTTCGAAGTATTGGAGGACAATAATAAGAATATCTGGATAACAACAGCCACGGGCGGAGTTGATATTATTGATGTTTCGTCAGGCAAAATAAGAAACCTCCGCAAGGCTAATGGACTTAGCAATGATTCAATAGCCTCGATAGCAATTGATAAATCAGGGTTGGTCTGGCTGGCAACTGCAGATGGCCTGAATGCCATTGATATAAAAAATGGAAACATAACATATTATAATCAATCGCAGGGTTTTAATCGGGGTTTCACGTTCGGTTTATTTTTTGACGAAAAGGGGCAACTATGGCGAAATACCAATAATGGAATTGAATTGGCCGACATTGAAAATAAAAAGATTAGGTATATTAGGAAGAGTGATGGATTAACGGCAGGAGCGGTTATCGCTTTTTCGGTTGATAAATATAACCGGATTTGGTTAGGATCAATAGATCCGGGAGCTCCAGGAAACACTCAAGGACTAAATATCATAGATCAGTTTGGAGCAACGGCTCATCCATTGGGTACCATTCAAATAATTAGCTTGATGGAGGATGCTGTGGGAAACCTATGGGTGGCTACACAAAAGGGAATTTATATTGTGAATCCGGAAAGAAACGCCATGCGTTTATTAGATAAATCAAATGGCCTTAGCGATAATTTCGTACAATCGTATTGGAAAAAGAATGGCAATATGGTGGTTGCCACGGATGGAGGATTCAATATAATTGACCCTGTTCGTAAAACTATTTTAAAAGCAGGTAAAAAAGAAGGCCTTGTTAGCGATACCATCTATGTTGCCTTCAGCGATAACTCAGGCAATATATGGCTTACGGGGCCGAGCAACGGTATTGATATGGTTGATTCAGCAAAAAAAATTACGCTTCATACAGATGTTTCGGGTGGCTTAAACGATAATAATATTCAGGATGTAAAACAGGATAACGATGGCTTGATATGGCTTGCTACTAGTACAAATGGTATTGATGTAATTGATCCGGTAAAGGGAACTGTAAAATATTTAAACAACCAGCCGGGCCTAAAAGATGTCTGCAACCGCATGATGCTGGAAGATAAATACGGCCGTATGTGGATAGGAACGGACAAAGGCATTTACGTAGCAGACACAAAAAATAATACCCTTACTAACATTACTACAAAGCAGGGCTTATCAAACAATACTGTGCTGTCGCTCCTTGAATATAATGAAAGTGTGGTTGCGGGCACCAACAATAAAATCAGCATTATAACCGCCCCAACTCCAGGCGATTCAGCGGGGCAATGGAAAATATCCCTTTTGGATAAATCTCAAAATTTAATAAAAGAAACCAACTCGTGGTCAACAGATTGCATCACAGCAAAAGGCGAATATCTCTGGGGCGACAATGGCATCACAGTAATTCACAACATTAAAGCCAATAATGATTCTGCTGCTACTTATATTACAGGAATGAACATAATGACGCAGCCACAATATTTTATTAATAAGAATAGCATTGAAAAAAAAGATACCATCTGGACCGCAGATACTTTTTATATAGGTAAACTGCCTGAAAATTTGAGTCATTCAGGCCAATATGCGTGGGATAGTGTGTACGGTCCTTATAATCTGCCGGTAAATCTTATTATTCCGCATAACAAAAATTATTTACAGTTTCAATTTACACAGGCAAATTCAGGAAGGCCGGATACAACCTTTTATACTTATGTTCTTGAAGGAATTGATAAAAACTGGAGTACTGTTACTACCAACCCATATACAGAAAATTATTTAAACTTGCCTCCCGGCAAGTACAATTTTAAGGTTAGCAGTAAAGGAATTGACGGTAAATGGAGGACGCCGGCTACATTTAAATTTACGATTATGCCACCATGGTATCAAACATGGTGGGCTTATACCTTTTTTGCACTACTGGGTATTGGCTTGTTGCGGGCTTACATCGTGTATCGCTCACGGAAGCTGCAAAAGGAAAACAGGATACTCGAAGAAAAAGTAATACACCGAACTGCTCAATTAAAACAAACTATTGATGATCTCAAGTCAACGCAATCGCAGTTGATACAATCTGAGAAAATGGCTTCTCTTGGAGAACTCACAGCAGGCATTGCCCATGAAATTCAAAACCCGCTGAATTTTGTAAATAATTTTTCCGAAGTCAATATCGAATTAACGGATGAATTAAAAGATGAGCTTAATAAAACTCAACTTTCAGCTGAAGAAAAAGTAACGATAGAAAAAATTGCGGATGATATAAAGAGTAACCAGGAAAAAATAACCTTCCACGGCAAACGGGCTGATTCCATCGTAAAAGGCATGTTACAACATAGCAGAAGCAGCAATGGCATAAAGGAACCAACAGATATCAACGCTTTGGCGGATGAATATTTAAGATTGGCTTATCATGGATTAAGAGCAAAAGATAAATCCTTTAATGCATCCATGAAAACAGATTTTGATGAAAGTATCGGAAAAATAAACATTGTATCACAGGATATTGGCAGGGTTATCCTAAACCTTATTACCAATGCATTTTATGCAGTAACAGAAAAAAAGAATCGCGTTCAGGGTAACTTTGAACCAACCGTTTCTGTAAGCACAAAAAAATTAGCCAGGAAGGTGGAAGTGAGAGTCAGCGATAATGGTGATGGTATTCCTGAAAAGGTTTTGGGTAAAATATTTCAGCCATTCTTTACTACTAAACCACCAGGGCAGGGAACAGGGTTGGGTTTAAGCATGAGTTATGATATTATTTCCCAGGGGCACCAGGGAGAATTAAAAGTGGAAACCAAAGAAGAAGTAGGTTCAACATTTATTATTATCTTACCATTATAAAAAAAGTACATGAAGGTTTTAGTTGTTGATGACGAAAAGGATGTTCAGATTTTGTTTGAGCAACGTTTCAGAAAAGAAATAAGAAGCGGTGAAATGGATTTGCTTTTCGCATTTTCCGGTGAGGAAGCATTACGCTTCATGAAAGATCATAACCATGAGGCCGTATTGATTCTTTCGGATATTAATATGCCGGGCATGAGTGGTCTTGAATTATTACATCAGATAAAAGTGAAATATGAAAAGCCGCCGCCGGTGGTGATGATGATTACAGCCTACGGTGATGATGAAAATTATGCCCAGGCTATGGAATGGGGTGCTGATGATTTCCTGACCAAGCCTATCGATTTTAATGTTTTAAAAGAAAAATTAAAAGAAAAAATTAAAAATTAATGGCAAAGATCCTCGTGGCAGATGATGAGGCGGATCTAGAAGTGCTTATCAAGCAAAAATTTCGAAAGGAAATAAGAGAACATACATACGAATTTATTTTTGCTTCAAACGGAAAAGAAGCTTTGAAAGCGCTTAAAGAAGATCCTGAAATTGATATCCTATTAAGTGATATCAATATGCCGGAAATGGATGGCCTTACTTTATTGACCAAGCTCAATGAATTAAACCTGCTTACAAAAGCAGTAATTGTATCCGCTTATGGCGATATGGAAAATATCCGGACAGCCATGAACCGGGGGGCATTTGATTTTGTATGCAAGCCCGTCAACTTTCATGACCTCGAGATAACCCTGCAAAAAACGCTCGACTATATTTCTCAATTGCATAAAACAGTGCATGCAATTAAGGAAAACAATATCCTTAAGATGTATGTTGATAAAACAGTGCTGAATTTCATGAGTGGCCGAGAATTTGAATCACAAATAATGGCCAATGAAACCATGGAAGCAACGGTTGTGTTTATTGACATGTGTGGATTTACAGCTATAACTGAAAAGGAGTCCCCTGATGCCGTTGTACGCCTGCTTAATAAATGTTTCGATATTATGGTAAAAGAAATTATTGCACAGGATGGTTATGTCGATAAGTTTATAGGAGATGCCATACTCGCAGTCTTTAAAGGCGATTTTCACCTTGACAGGGCAATAGACGCAAGCCTTGCTGTTCGTAAACAAATATCAGAATTTGGGCCCCAGCCGGAAGTATCTTCGTTTTTGGCAAAGGTTTCCATTGGAATAGATAGCGGGGAAATGATCCGCGGAAATATTGGATCTGCCAAACTTAAGCGACTTGATTATACCGTAATCGGTGATGTGGTAAACACTGCACAAAGATTGCAGGATGTTGCCAAAGCAGACCAGATTCTTATTTCCGAAACCTCATGGAAAAAGGTAAAAGAGTCTTTTGTTTGTAAATCAATCGATAAGATTAAGATGAAAAATAAATCTGCTTCCTTTATGGTTTATGAAGTACTCGAATAAACACATTTCAATTTTACCGATTCCACTTCCTTCAACAATTGACGCAATTTCCTTCTGGCACTAATTCAATAAAATAAAATCAGTATTTTTAAATTACCTGGTTGAAACTTTCCTGTTTATAGGATCCCAAAATACTTTGTTATTTATTGCAGGTCATATGGCTGATTACCGCCCGATGAAATATTTTGAATAGCAAATTTCAAAAATATATATATCTGGAAAAAAGCGCCTTTCCTGCGTTTACTTTTGCCCTGGATAGCTGGTATCATTCTTCAATACTATTTCAGATTTGCATTAAATACAATAATTGCAGGCGCTGTAATTTTATTATCGGCTTATATTATTCTCATAAGTCTGCCGCTCGCTTATCGTTTCAAATGGCAGATAGCCGTCGGCATCATCATTACCTTCTTTATCGCAAATGCCTGAGCTCTCATTACCTGGCAAAAAGATGTTCGCAATCATAAAGACAGGTAAGGAAACCACTATGGGAGTAGTTCTTATATTGTAGTAACTATAAGTGAACCCCCTTTCGATAAAAATAAAACTAACAAAGTATAGGTCACAGTTGATGCAATCATCAATGGAGCTTCTGTTTATAACAGTTATGGAAAATTGCTACTTTATTTTCAAAATACGTTAACCAGAAAAGTATGGCAGGTAATTTCTGTTTCCACTGCAGTTCAGGTATTCACGTTGCCGATTTGCATTTTTTATTTCCCCCAGGTTCCTTTATTGTTTTTAATATCAAATTTTATTGCAATTGCACTTGCCACCTTTGAACTTTGGAGTTGCATTATTCTCATTTTTGTTTCACCAATTCCAATCCTTGCCTTGTCTACCAGCAAATTAATTTGGGTATTCATCTGGCTGTTGAATCATGCCGTATTATTCATAAATAACCTTCCTTTTTCTTTATGGGGCGGCATTTCAATTTCATTTTTCGAAACACCGTTACTTTATACAATTATCATTTTCATCCTATACTGGCTAATCAATAAAAATAAGTTGGCTTTTAATGTAGGAATCCCTATCGCCGGCATTTTCACAGGAATATTTGCTCTTAAAAATTGGCAATTTTCCGGTCAGAAAAAATTTACTGTTTATGATATTCCTGCACATAAAGCGATCGATTTTGTAGAAGGAAATCGTTACTAATTTGTGGGCGATAGTGATCTTACGATGGATGGAATGTTGCAAAATTTTCATTTGAAACCGGCACGCATTTCTTATATGATTAAACGGAATGCTCCGGATAAGGTGGAATTATTTCAAAAAAATAATTGCTACCCGTTTCATAATAAGAAGATAATTATGATTGATTCTGCAATTGTGTATAAACCTCTGGCAAAAAAGATTGCTGTAGATTATATCGTAATTTCAAGAAACCCAAACTTTACATGAATCAACTTGCAAAGATTTTCAACTGCCATCTGTATATCTTTGATTCGTCAAATCCGATGTGGAAAATTGATAAATGGAAGAAAGATTGTGAATAATTACATTTGTCGTCTCATTCTGTTCCCGAGCAGGGTGCATTTATAACAGATTTATAAAGTACAATTTTCCATTTAATATTATGCAAAAAAAAATCAAGTCAGCACTCATCTCGGTTTATTATAAAGATGGGTTGGAAACCATTATTAAACTTTTAAATGAAAAGGAAATAACGATATATACTACTGGTGGCACTCAAAAATTTATTGAACAAGCCGGTATTCCCTGCATTTCCATTGAATGGCTTACGGGAGTGCCTTCTATATTAGGAGGAAGAGTTAAAACCCTTCACCCTTCAGTGTTTGGCGGAATCCTGGGAAGGAGAGATTTTGATAGCGATATCCAGGAAATGAAACAATATAACATTCCTGAAATTGACCTGGTAATAGTAGATCTATATCCATTCGAAGAAACGGTTAAGTCCACTGCCGATGAAAAATTAATAATTGAAAAAATTGATATTGGAGGGCCATCTATGATCAGGGCGGCTGCTAAAAATTTCGCCAATGTCCTGGTTATTGCTGAAAAAAATAATTATCGTGATCTCGAAATAATATTGGCCCGGCAAAGCGCCGAAACTTCATTAGAAGAAAGAAGAGAATTTGCCTCAAAAGCATTTGATGTTTGTTCCGGTTATGATTTGGCTATTTCCAATTATTTCAATAAAACTGATTTCTTAAATCCATTTGTTTCGGAAAGGAAAGTGTTGCGCTATGGGGAGAATCCTCACCAGAAAGCTTCTTTTTCCGGAAACCTTTCTGAAATTTTCGAGCAATTACATGGAAAAGAAATCTCTTATAATAACCTTGTAGATATAGATGCAGCAATTCAATTGATGAATGAGTTTAACACGGAAGAGAAAGACAAAATTACTTTCGCCATTTTTAAACACACGAATGTTTGTGGAATAGCACAAAGACCAAACATAAAGGAAGCCTTTGATGCTGCCCTTTCCGGCGATCCTGAAAGCGCTTTTGGAGGAGTGCTTACCGCGAATAGTTCCATCAATAGAACAACAGCCGAAGCCTTGAATTCTTTTTTTTTCGAAGTGTTAATAGCTCCTTCTTTTGATGCTGATGCCCTGGAATTACTTCAATCAAAAAAGAACCGCATTCTACTCAGGATGAAAAATTTTCCTGAACAAACACAAATGTCAAAAACGATTTTAAACGGGATATTAAGTCAGGATTTTGACAAAGGAAATTTTGGCGAATGGAATGAAGTTGGTGGTAGGCCTTCTACAGCAGAGGAAAAAGAAAATTTGATTTTTGCAAATCTCGTATGCAAGCATCTAAAAAGTAATGCCATTGCTATAATAAAGAATAATCAATTGATTGGGAAAGGGTGTGGGCAAACCTCTCGTGTTGATGCGCTCAGGCAGGCAATAACCAAAGCCAAACAGTTTAATTTTGATTTAAAGGATTCTGTAGTTGCAAGCGATGCCTTTTTCCCCTTTGATGATTGTGTAAAAATTTCGCATGAGGCAGGTGTTTGTGCATTTATCCAGCCAGGGGGCTCAATTCGCGACAAGGATTCTGTAGTTTACTGTAAGGCTAATAACCTGGCAATGGTGATAACAGGAACCCGTCATTTCAAACATTAAAAACCGTAAGCCTCCCAATTAATATGGTGAATCAGCAGTATTCTTTGATCGTTCTTTCCACATTTGGTTGAATGTCTTGTGGCTGAAATGGAGTTCAGATCGATGTTTGTTCCAGTCTTTAAATAATTTGTTTACAACTTTGGATTTAAGTTCTCCGTTTCCCATATTCATAATCCTCCTGTTTAAAGAAGCTAACTTCCAAAGTTTCCAGGCTGTTTTTTCTGAAATACTTGCCAGACCTTGTTTCACACTTTCATTTCGGTTGAACAACAGCAATTCATGAAGGTTAATTTTTACTGCACATACCTCAGTGCAGTTCCCACAAAGAGAAGAAGCAAAACTCAGGTGTTTATAATCTTCCATCCCCTGCATATGCGGGGTGATCACGCTTCCAATTGGTCCGCTATAGGTTGCTCCATACGCGTGGCCGCCAATATTTTTATATACAGGGCAGGCATTCAGACAGGCGCCGCACCTGATACAATACAGACTTTCCCGTTGCCTTGCATCTGCTAATATTGTAGAACGGTTATTATCTAATAATATCACATACATTTCTTCTGGTCCATCAGCTTCGCTATGTTGTTTTGGCCCTGAAATAATACTGCTGTAAACCGTCACTTTTTGCCCTGTTCCATAAGTCGCCAGTAAAGGCCACAGCAGCCCAAGGTCTGTTAACGAGGGTATAACCTTTTCAATTCCCACAATAACGATATGTGTTTTGGGCCAGGCAGTACATAGCCTTCCGTTTCCTTCATTTTCAGTAAGGGCAATACCCCCAATATCGCTGATGATGAAATTGGCGCCTGTTATTCCAATTTCCGCCCGGGTATATTTTTCTCTTAGCAACCGTCGGGCTACAAGTGTTAATTCTTCAGGTGACAGCCTTGACCTGGTACCAAGTTTTTGTTCGAATAGTTTGGCAACATCTTCTTTGCTTTTGTGCATCGCAGGCGTTACAATATGATAAGGCGGTTGCCCGTCCAATTGCTGAATATATTCTCCAAGGTCTGTTTCCACACTTTCAATTTCATTCTTTTCAAGAAATTCATTGAGGTGAATTTCTTCTGTAACCATGCTTTTGCTCTTGACTACAGATTTGCAATTTTTTTCCTTACATATTTTTAGAATCTCGTCTAAAGCCTCCTGTGAGTTTTGGGTCCAGATAACTTTTCCACCCCTCCTGGAAAATTGCCTTTCAAATTCTTCCAATTGCTTATCCAAAGTTTCTATGGCGCGCCATTTAATATTCTTCGCCCGTTCCCTTGCTATGTCTAAATTTACAAATTGGCTCTTTCCTTGCGGTACCACAGCATTGTACCGGCCAATATTGAAGTTTATTTTTTGACGGTGATCTAAATCAGCGGCTTTTATGGTGCTTTTCGCTAAAAATATTTCGGATTGTTCTGACATCTATAATTCTTTATTGTCTTCTGATTATTTAAACCTTTTCTAAAGTTAAATTACTTTCATTGAAACCCCTACTTTATAAACTCATTGGATGTTTATTATAGGAAAACAAGATAAAAACTTTCTATCATTTTTTACTTCACTTCGAAAATCGGGATAAACGATATACAATTTAATAATATTCTTCTTTTTTATTACTATTTAAGGCCTTCTTTTCATTTCCGAACCGGGATTTGATTTTTTTTACCCTACCGAATTTATCAGATACTGTCTATTTATTTTGTGCATAAATGAAGTTAAATATTTACGCTTTCAATCTGTATATTGCATCGTAAAACATAATATAACATTGACTTCATTTCTACCTTTTTCCAAAAGAATCCTTCTAAATATGAAAATAAAATATCTGCTTTCGATGGCAATTGCTGCCTTTGCCTCTTTAAATTCATTTGGGCAAACTTCTACTATATCCGGTCATGTTTTTAATGATTTAAATAATGATTCTCTTTATGAATCTGGCGAAGGGCTAAGTAATATTAAGGTTTGGCTATTCGACCTTAATGAAAGTTCAACCAAATACCGTGTAATACCGGTGGATTCGGTTGTTACAGATGCAAACGGCCTTTACACATTTTCTAATATAGCAGCAAGCGATTACCAGGTTCGGGTGATGATTACTTCAATGCCAACTACCATATCCAGGGCCGTAATTGATAACGATTCTTACCCCAACGGACTGACTAATGTAATGGCAGTGAATGGCACCAGTGCATACAATAATATTAACTTTGGATTTGGTTATACTTCGGTAGCACCGACATTTACGAGTGACCGAATATTCCAGTGGAATTCGAGTAATACCTTCATTAATACTACTTCTCAAAAATACAATTTAACCCCCGAGACCTGTAACGGCAATCCATTTAACCCAACTATTACCTGGAAGACTGACAGAACCAGTACTCCGGGTGGTGGATATGGATCAAATACTTACCCTCAGGCTTATTTCCCGGGAGCCGCCCAGGGAGTGGATTGGCCGGGGAACCTCAAAGGGGGAATAAATACTTTAGATACTACTTTCCAAATCGACTTTGGAGGTCCAGACTACAATCCTGTAAACAATGACCGTCAAACCACTACCATAATATTCAGCAATTCAGTTGATAATGTAAAATTTTCCATATATGATATTGACCATGCCGATCCTCAAAGAGCAACAGGCAGAATTGACCATGTGAAAGTTACTGGTTATGATGGGGCATCCCCTGGTATGCCTGTGATTTTAAATCCTTCAACTGCTCCGTGGAATACAGTTTCGGGTAATACCATTTATGGCTTTGCAGATTACCCGATTTGGAGCTATTCATTACAATATAATTCGCAAAATCAGGACCATGGAACCGTTAATGTTTATTTTCAAAATAAAATAGATTCCATTGTGATTGAATACGAGGAATGGGCTCCCGTAATGCTTCCCGGAAATGGAGTTAATGATGCCACTCCTGCTGCAGCTGCTCCTGATTATGATTGGGTGCCTAGGTTGGCTCCCAATGCTCCAACAACAAGAGGTATTTCCATTGGCAGCATTGATTATAGTTTCTATTGCAACGCTGCAATGCCGGTTACGCTTGTAAATTTTGCAACTTTACAAAACGGCTGCAATTCAGTATTACAATGGCAAACTTCATTTGAGCAGAACTTAAACTCTTTTGAAATTGAATATTCTACTGATGGAAGCAATTTTAAAATGATAAGTTCTGTTAAAGCAAAAGATATTTCAACAGGAAGCAACTACCAGTATCCTGTTTCTTCTTCCGGAGTTATCGGATATTACCGATTAAGAATGACAGATTTTGACGGCCAATTCAAGCTTAGTAATATTGTTTCTGTTAATCCTTGCAATAAAAATACGACATTTAGTATTGCTCCAAATCCGATCAATCAGGGTGAAAACTTTGGAATAACCATTTATTCAGCTGATAATAATTCAAGGCAGGGAATCATAGAAGTTTTTAATGCAAATGGCACTAAAATACTTCAACAAAGCACAAGCATAAGCCAGGGCAATAATATTGTTTCAATAAATTCAAGTAGTATGGCGGCAGGTGTTTACCTGATCCGACTTGTTGACGGTAATAATAACTTTATTGGTAATTCTCAGAAGATTATTGTCAGATAATTACCAAACCACATTATAAATTAAGGAGCATCAGAATTCAGCCCTGATGCTCTTTTTATTTTTGTTGCTGTAGTTTTCCAGCTTTGAAAAATATTTCAAAATCTTTTCAGGGATGGGAAGATTCATCAGCGACCTCCTAACCGAAATTCCAATGTGGATCATTCTTCTCATGGATTTTGGAAAGAAAATCCTGTAACTGAAGACTTTTCACTGTTCATATGACAAATTCTTCATTTCGATGAATAAAAAAAGCTAATTGAATATTATGGTTGGTTGTTGCAAATTGATCAAATAAATAGCCGAAATAAAAAAAATGGTTCCATCTTTAGTCTTTGTTATTGATTTACATGATCTTGTAAAAAATTGGATATATACTGATTATTTGCTCATTCTTAGCTGAATATGAATGATTTATGAATTAACCAGTACTTCCTCTTTATAATATAATTCCCGTTTCGGCGTTAGTTGAAAAAGAAACCCTTATTCTATGAACTTGAAGTATATACTCGCAACGGTATTAGCTACTTTTTTCATCTCAATTTCCTTTGGGCAGTCTTCTACCATATCGGGGCATGTATTCAATGACCTGAATAATGATTCTCTTTATGAAGCAGGAGAAGGGCTCCCTAATATTAAGGTTTGGCTGTTCGATCTAAAAGAAAATTCCATAAAATTTCGTGTAATACCGGTAGATTCTATTGTTACCGATGCAAATGGCTTGTATACTTTTTCTAATGTGGCAGCCAGCGATTACCAGGTTCGCGTAATGATTACTTCAATGCCAACTACCATAACCCGTGCCGTAGTTGATAATGATTCTTACCCCAATGGACTTACCAATGTAATGGGGGTGGATGGTTCGAGTGCATAACCTAACATAAACTTTGGATTTGATTATACCTCCATTGCGCCGACATTTACAAGTGACACTAGTTTTCAATGGAATTCAAGCAACACTTTTATCAATACTACCTCACAAACTTATAATCTAGCGTCCGTGACATGCAATGGAACTACCTATAATCCTTCTATAACATGGAAAACAGATAGAACAAACGTGGTTGGCACCGAACAATACCCATTGGCTTCTCCTTCGGCTATTTCAGGACCAGATGAGGGGCCAGATTGGCCAGGCAACCTTAAAGGGGGCATTAATACTTTAGATACTACTTTTCAATTAATATATGGAGGCGATAGCTACAACCCTGTAAACAATGACCGGCAAACAACCACGATAATATTCAGCAATTCTGTAGATAATGTAAAATTTTCCATATATGATATTGACCATGCCGATCCTCAAAGAGCTACGGGCAGAATTGACCATGTGAAAGTAACTGGTTATGATGGGGCGTCTCCGGTTATACCGGTAATTCTTAGTCCTTCAGCCGCTCCATGGAATACGGTTTCAGGAAATACTATTTATGGCTTTGCAGATTACCCGATTTGGAATTATACACTTGCTTATAATTCTCAAAATCAAGATCACGGAACTGTAAATGTTTATTTCCAAAAAAAAATAGACTCCATTGTGATTGAATACGAGGAATGGGCTCCGGTAATGCTTCCCGGAAAAGGAGTTCTAGATGCCACTCCTGCTGCTTCTGCACCGGCCAATGACTGGGTTGACAGGTTAGCACCCAATGCACCGACCACAAGGGGTATTTCCATAGGAAGGATTGACTATAGTTTTGATTGCCTGTTTCTCATGCCTGTTTCGCTTATCAATTTCTCAGCCCTCCAAAGCGGATGCAACTCAGTTTTGCAATGGAAAACTTCATTTGAACAAAATCTAAATTATTTTGGGATCGAGTATTCTAGCGATGGAACTAATTTCCAAATGATCAATTCGGTAAAGGCAAAAAATATTGCCAAAGGAAGCTCCTACCAATATCCTGTTGCTCCTTCGGGAGTAATAGGTTACTACCGGTTAAGGATGACAGATAAGGACGGCAATTACCAGTTCAGTAATATTGTATCAATCACCCCTTGTGCGCAAAGCTTCACATGGAGTGTAGCTCCCAATCCGTTTAACCAGGGGGATAATTTTACGGCAACCATTTATTCGGGTACAAATAATACATACCAGGGATCTATTGAAATTTTTGATGCAAATGGAAATAAGATACTTAACCAAAGTACGAGCATAAGCCAGGGTAATAATATTGTTCCAATTAATACAAGTAAGTTGACACCAGGTGTTTACTTGATTCGCCTAGTTGACGGTAATAATAATCTTATTGGTAATTCCCAGAAGATTATTGTCAGATAATATCAAAATCTATTTTATTTGTAGGAGTATCGGAATTTGTTTCCGATACTCTTTTTCATTTTATTGAAGGATGGATCGGTTTCTCCTGAACCTGGTATTTTTACTTTTTTCCACCTATTCAGTTAATTGCCTCTACTACAATACATGCAAATATTCACCATTTTGCTGCCAGTCAGATTTATAAAAATCGAAGGATTGTTCGTTGACGAGCAATATGGTATTACATAATATTATCAATATTTATTCGTTTATTATTTAGGGATCCTTATAATATGAAACAAAAAATTTTTTTAACTGCCATAGTAACTGCATTCGTCCTTTCTATTTCATTTGGACAATCGACCATTTCCGGTTATGTATTTAATGATCTAAACAACGATTCCCTATATGAACCGGGAGAAGGGATAAGCAACATTAAGGTTTGGCTTTTTGATCTGAATGCCGTTGCACCCCGGTACAGAGTAATTCCTATAGATTCAGTTGTTACCAATGCTTCCGGATTCTATTCTTTCATAGGGGTTTTAACAGGTAACTACCAGGTAAGGGTCATGATTACTTCCATGCCGCCAACCATTACCCGTGCCGTTATTGACCCTGATCCATATCCTAATGGCCTTACAAATGTTACAACGGTTGGCTCAAGCGCCTACCCGAATACAAACTTTGGGTATGCCAATACTGCAATTGCTCCTTCTTTTACAAGTGACCGCACTTTTAGATGGAATGCAAGTGATTCATTCGTTAACACATATTCTCAAACCTATCCTTTAGCATCTGAAGTTTGTGGAGGTACTACTTTTAATCCTACAATTACATGGACAACTGATAGAATCATTACCCCCGGAGCTGCGGCTGGTTATGGTACAAGTACTTTTCCGGAAGCTAACATGGCAGCAGCGGCAGCTCCTATGGGAGGGCAGAATTGGCCAGGAAACCTCAAAGGAGGAATAAATACTTTAGATTCAACTTTTGTATTAATTAATGGCGGAAGTTCATATACAACTGTTAACAATGACCGGATAACTGTTACCATTCAATTCAGCAACCCGGTAAATAATGTAAAATTTTCTTTTTATGATATTGATCATGCCGATCCCCAGGTGGCAACGGGCAGAATTGATCATGTGAATGTTACGGGTTATGACCTTTCAAATCCTGTTAACCCCATTATTCTAAGTCCTTCGGCAGCTCCCTGGAACACGGTTTCCGGTAATAATATCTGTGGCTTCGATGATTATCCTATATGGAGGTATACAACTGCCTATAATTCAGGAAATGAGGATCACGGCACTGTAAATGTCTATTTTCAACAAAGAATCGAAACCATTGTAATTCAGTATGAGGAATGGGCTCCGGTATTAATTGTCGGTAAAGGAATTAATGATGCCTCCATACCTGCAAACGCTCCAATTGAATCTTCCTGGTCGCCAAGATCGGGAGCCTACGCTCCTACATGGAGAGGCATTTCCATTGGCAGCATAAGTTATAGTTTAGATTGTGCAGATATCATTTTGCCTGTATCGCTACAAAATTTTGAAGCTGTGCAAAATGGTTGTAATTCGACTTTAGAATGGGAAACTTCATATGAACAAAACCTTGATAATTTCGGAATCGAGCGATCCACTGATGGAGTTAACTTTCAGTTGGTGGGAACGGTTCAGGCAAAAAATATTTCTTCTGGTAGCGATTATCAATACCCTATTTCCTCAACTGGTGGGGTCGACTTCTACCGGTTAAAGATGACCGGAAAAAGTGGCGATTCACAGCTAAGTAATATAGTTTCAATAGCACCTTGTAATAATAAAAATATTACCTGGAATATTGCTCCTAATCCCATTAACCAGGGAAATAATTTTACTATTACTATTTCTTCCGGCCAAAATATTGCTCAGCAGGGCTCTCTTATTATCTTCGATTCAAACGGGAAAAAGATCTTTCAAAAAAATACAAGTATTGGCCCGGGGGATAATCCCGTTACTTTGAGTACCAGCATGATGGCTTCCGGCATATACCTTATCCGTCTCTTAGATGCTAACAATAATGCAATCGGTGATCCGCAAAAAATTATAGTGAAGTAATATTAATTAATAATCTTTATGTAAAGTGTCCTTTAATTCTTCAAGTGGTGCTCTCTTTTATTTTAAGACATCAAGCTCTTTCCCGACTTTTGTAAATGCAGCGATAGCCAAATCAAGGTGTTTCTTTTTGTGAGCGGCACTCAACTGCACCCTGATACGAGCTTGTCCTTTGGCAACCACAGGAAAGAAAAATCCTATCACATAAATCCCTTCGTCCAGCAACCTTGCTGCAAAGTTTTGGGCAAGCACTGCATCGTAAAGCATAATGGGAACAATAGGGTGCTCTCCATGCTTTATGTCAAAACCAGCTTTGGTCATTTTTCTTCTGAAATATTTTGTATTTCTTTCAAGTTTATCTCTCAGTTTGGTTGTTTCATTCAGAAGATTAAAAATTACAATGGAAGCCCCAACTATACTCGGTGCAACCGTATTGCTAAAGAGGTAAGGCCTGCTGCGCTGCCTGAGCATTTCAATAATTTCTTTTTTACCGGAAGTGAAACCCCCGCTTGCCCCTCCCAGGGCTTTGCCCAGTGTACCAGTAATAATATCAATTCTTCCCAATACACCGCGGTATTCATGTGAACCTCGTCCTGTTTTTCCCAAAAACCCTGTTGAATGGCATTCATCAATCATCACCGCCGCATCGTATTTATCAGCCAAATCACAAATTTTATCCAATTTAGCAATGGTTCCGTCCATGCTGAAAGATCCGTCGGTAACAATAATCCGGTTGCGCAATTGTTGGCTTTCTTTCATTTTTTCTTCTAAATCCTGCATATTGTTATGTTCATACCGGAACCGCTGAGCCTTGCATAAGCGCACACCATCGATAATGCTTGCATGATTTAATGCATCTGAAATAATAGCATCTTCTTCCCCAAATAGAGGCTCAAATACGCCACCATTAGCATCAAAGCAAGCTGCATATAAAATGGAATCTTCGGTATCCAAAAAATCTGATATCTTTTTTTCAAGTTCCTTATGTATATCCTGCGTACCACAAATAAAGCGGACACTGCTTAGCCCATAACCTCTTTCATCAATATATTTCTTTGCAGCTCTCAATACTTTTGGATTAGACGACAACCCGAGGTAATTATTGGCACAAAAATTCAATACAGTTTTGCCTCCTACTTCAATTTCAGCCCCTTGCTCACTTGTTATTATTCTTTCAGTTTTATATAATCCTGCGGACCTGATTTCCCCAAGTTCCTGGTTGATTCTGTTTAATAATTTTTCATTCATGACATTTAGGTTTACCGATACAAACCTACACGAAATCATTAAATTCAATGAAGCAAAAGGTAAAAATGGTAAAATTGTAACTTTTTGGGTTCACCTTCGTATAACACTTAAACTACGCACGAAAGTTAACTTTAGCAACTGAGTTTATGACTGAAAAGGAATATAATGAATGCGTTAATCTCTATGCAGACAATGTTTACCGCTTTATCGTCAAAAATTTGAGGCATGAAGAAAATTCAAAAGATGTAGTGCAAAATGCATTTGAAAAATTATGGATTAACCGGGAAACAGTGGAAAATGAACGCAGTAAATCCTATCTGTTCACCGTAGCATACCACCAGATGATAGACCACATCAGAAAAAATAAAAGAATCACATTGCAGGAAGATCTTTCTGAAGGTGCAAATACTACAAATCAGCCTCATCATAATATTAATAAGATATTAAATGAGGCCCTGAGCCGATTGGGCGAAACGCACCGCAGTTTGGTTCTTCTAAAAGATTATGAAGGTTATACCTACGAGGAAATATCAAAAATAACTTCTTTGAGTATTAGCCAGGTAAAAGTGTACCTGCACCGCGCCAGGATACAACTTAAGAACTGGTTAGTAAAACCCGAAAATGTAATTTAAAATGAATATCACCAGGGATAATTATGAAGAATATTTTTTGCTCTATGCAGATAATGAATTGTCCGATTCCGAAAAGACAGAAGTTTTAATATTCTTAAAAAATAACAGGGACCTGGCCGAAGAGTTCAGGAGTATAATACGTACGATTTCCAAACCTGACCTGAATTTAGAAATTCCGGATAAATCCTTTTTATTTAGAAAAGATTCCGAAGCACTCATTAATCATAAAAATTATGAAGAAATTTTTCTTCTTTATCATGACAACGAACTCACTACTGATCAAAAAATGGAATTGGAGAAGTTTTTGCTCTCCAACCGGCAATTTAAAGATGAATTTGATCTGATTGGTTTGGCAAGGCTGGTACCTGAAGATTCAATAGTATTTCCCAACAAGAAATTATTATACCAGAAGGAAAAAACAGCAAAAGTTGTCCCTGCATTATTTTGGAGAATTCTTGCAGCGGCAATTTTCATCGGCTTTGGAATATGGATTACCCAACTATATTCTAACCGCTCAAAACAGTTGCCTGCTTTAGTTTCCCAACCGATTCTTCCCAAAAAAGCCTTTCCTGTTATAAAAAGTAGTCCCATCCCGGAAAAACAAACTGTCCCTGCTATTGTTCAATCGCCTTCTTCGGGCGGAAAAGAAATCAACCCAATAAAGGAAAAAATGAAAAATCCTTTACTTGCAAGGACTGAAAATAGCGCTAAACTTATAGAATCATTACCTAATACAAAACACGCAGACAATTCAGAAATTATTTTTTCAGCATTACAAAAAATAGATGAAGAAATTTCAATGGAGGTTCCGGTAATTAAGAATTTGGATAATAAACAAATCGCTTCGGTTGATAATTCTTTGCAACCCGGGAATTTATCACAGAATAAGATGCCGGGCAATAATTTGAAGGATGAACCCCTGGCTGTTGCGCAAACTGTATCCTATAATCCTGAAGCTACTGATCACAATCAAAATTATGTTTTCTATGATTTACCCACAGATGAATTCAAAAAGACCAGGGTGGGCGGATTCATAAAAAAAATGCAGCGGGTTATTGAAAGAAACAATCCAATCAATCGCATTTTTTCAGGAAATGATAAGCCTTAGCTGTTAAAAGAAATGAAAAAGAATGATATCCGATAAATATTATATTATGAAAAAGACAATTCTCGGTATTATAGGAATTATTATCGCCATGGGTTGCCTTGCCCAAGCCGATACCATGAGCACAAGGAATCAAAATGATACGATCCGGATTGGGGGTATGATTATACTTAAGAGGGGAAACCCAAATGACGGAAATAATTTAAGGGTTACCTTAGGTAACCGGCGCCAAAAAAGATCACCCAATATAAATACATCTGGTTTGATCGTGGATCTTGGTTTTGCTAATTGGGTTGATAAAACAAATTATGGATCTGCCACTTCAGGTGGCTATCTTGTGAACCGGCCACGCCAGGCGCCGCTGGGACCTGGAGATTTTGAATTGAAAACCACAAAATCCAGTAATATCAATATTTGGTTTTTTATGCAGCGGCTGAATTTAATTAAACATCACGTGAACCTTAAATATGGCCTTGGGATCGAGTTGAATAATTACCGGTTCCAATCTGCAATAAGCCTTAAAGAAGAGGGAGCCAATCCATACAACCCTTCTCTATATATTAATCATCCATATATTTTTGAGGATTCCATAAGTTTTTCAAAAAATAAGCTGGCGGCCGATTATGTAACAATTCCCTTCATGTTGAATTTTGCAACTAATCCAAATTCTGTCAACAATGGACTAAGTGTGAGCGCAGGTGTAAGTGTTGGCTATTTATACAATAGCCGCAATAAGCAAATAAGCACAGAGCGAGGTAAACTGAAAAACCATGGCAATTATGATCTTGAAAACTGGAAATTCTCTTACGTAGCTGAACTTGGCTTAGGGCCAGTGCATTTGTATGGTTCTTACAGCCCAAATTCTATCTTTTCAAACGGGCTTAATTTAATGCCCTATGCTGTCGGTATTAGATTTAGCAATTGGTAATTGGTAGCCATTATTTTGATTCCAGGTATTCCCGGGAGGAATTGATATAATCTGAAATGAATGTATTCAACCAGGTATCTACTCTTTTAATTGTATCAGATACTATTTGCTTAAGTGCATACTCCTTTCTTTATACAATTGCCTGAAGTAGGGATCACGTAAATCTTTTATAAATCTTATGGCTTCGCCGGTACTTTTCATTTCAGGGCCCAATTCTTTATTTACATTTGGAAATTTATTAAAAGAAAAAACAGGTTCTTTGATGGCGAAGCCATTCAATTTTTTCTCAAATTTGAAGTCTTTCAATTTCGCTTCACCAATCATTATTTTTGTGGCAATATTTAAATAAGGAATTTGATATGCTTTGGCGATAAATGGCGTAGTTCTGGATGCCCGTGGATTGGCTTCAATTACAAATACTTCCCCGTTTTTAATTGCAAACTGAATATTGATAAGACCTTTGATATGTAGCGCACGGGCGATTTTTTCCGCATATTCCTTCATGGTATGCACAATCAGTGGTGAAAGATTAAACTCCGGCAAAACTGCATTACTATCCCCACTGTGAATACCTGCAGGTTCAATGTGTTCCATCAGGCCCATCACATGAAAATCCTCCCCATCAAAAATAGCATCGATTTCTGCTTCCTGGCAGCGATCTAGAAAATGATCAATCAAGATCTTGTTATTAGGTAAATGCTTTAACAAGCTAAGCACCCCTTTTTCCAGTTCTTCATCATTTAAAACAATCCGCATCCGCTGTCCTCCCAGAACATAACTGGGCCTCACCAAAACTGGATAGCCAACCCTTTTAGCAACTTCTATTGCATCATCTGTATTAAACGCCGTGCCATAATTGGGATAAGGAATTTCAAGTTTTTTCAACATATCACTAAAGCGGCCCCTGTCTTCTGCAATATCCATGTTATCGAAAGAGGTACCAATAATTTTTATTCCTTTTGCATCAAGCCTTTTTGCCAGTTTTAAAGCGGTTTGACCGCCTAACTGTACTATAACTCCTTCCGGTTTTTCCAACTCTATAATATCCCAGATATGTTCCCAGAATACAGGTTCAAAATAAAGTTTGTCGGCCATATCAAAATCGGTGGAAACCGTCTCAGGGTTGCAGTTGATCATGATGGCTTCATAGCCACATTCTTTAATAGAGAGAAGTCCATGAACACAGCAATAATCAAACTCTATACCTTGACCGATCCGATTTGGGCCACTACCCAAAACAATAATTTTCTTTTTGGAAGAGGGGACGGATTCGTTATGTATAATTTCAGTTTTCATTAATTTGACTAATATTAATCATTCAAAGGTGCTATAAAAATAGGGCGTCTTCGCCTCAAACTCTGCGCTGCAGGTATCAACCATTTTATATACTCTTTCTATACCAAATTCTTTTCTCTTTTGGTAAATATCTTCATCCGTGCTGCCATCTTTCATAATCCTTGAAATTTGTTCATCACCAAAACCCAGTCTCTTTGCTTTCATCATGAGTTCGGATGAAATACTTTCCAAATTAGTTTTGGAAAGTTCTTTTTCACAATCACAAATTTTTTGAACCTGGTAAATAAACCAACGGTCAATACCCGTCAATTCACAAATGCGTCGGACACTAACGCCAATCATTAAAGCATCTTTGATCCTGAAAATTCGGTCCCATTTTGGCACTTTCAAATATTCAATGATCTCCTCAGCATACATCAGGCTTTTACCATAATAACCCAGGCCTACGGCTTCATTTTCCAGGCTCTGACATGCTTTTTGAATGGCTTCAGCAAAACTTCTGCCAATAGCCATTACTTCTCCTACAGATTTCATTTGTAGTCCAAGTGTGTCATCAGCCCCTTTAAATTTATCAAAATTCCAACGGGGGATTTTTACAATAACATAATCAAGAGCAGGCTCAAAATATGCTGAAGTAGTTTGTGTAATTTGGTTTTTTAATTCATCCAAAGTAAAGCCAATAGCAAGTTTGGCGGCTATTTTTGCAATCGGATAGCCTGTAGCCTTACTCGCTAATGCTGAAGACCTGCTGACTCTTGGATTAATTTCGATAGCAATGATATCTTCTGTTTGTGGGTTTAATGCAAATTGAACATTACAACCGCCTGCAAAATTTCCCAGGTCACGCATCATGGCTATTGCCGTATTACGCATTTTTTGAAAAGCGGTATCGCTTAACGTCATTGCCGGAGCAACAGTTATAGAATCGCCCGTATGTATCCCCATCGGATCAAAATTTTCAACTGTACAGATAATAACTACATTGTCATTATTATCCCGTAATAATTCCAACTCAAATTCTTTCCAGCCAAGCATTGCTTTTTCTACCAGCACTTCATGCATCGGAGAAGCTGTCAGCCCGCGATTTAAAGCTTCGTCAAGTTCATTCTTGGTGTGTACAAAGCTTCCACCCGTTCCGCCTAAAGTGAATGATGGCCTTATTACCAACGGAAAACCTATATCCTGTGCAAATTCTTTCCCTTCTAAAAATGAATTGGCGGTTTTTGCAGGGGCTACCTGTATGCCCATTCGTATCATCCATTGCCTGAATTTTTCCCGGTCTTCGGCTTTATCGATTGCTTTAATATCTACGCCTATCAGTTTCACATTATGCTTTTGCCAGATTCCCAATTCATCTCCTTCTTTACATAGATTTAGTGCTGTTTGTCCACCCATCGTCGGTAAAACAGCATCAATCTGATTTTCTTCCAGGATTTGCTCGATGCTTTCTACCGTAAGTGGAAGCAGGTAAACTTTATCGGCCATCATTGGGTCAGTCATAATAGTAGCAGGATTGCTATTAATCAGTATCACCTTTATACCTTCTTCGCGAAGGCTCCGTGCAGCCTGTGTTCCGGCATAATCAAATTCGCAAGCCTGTCCTATAATAATAGGACCGGAACCTATAATTAAAACGGATGTAATGGATTTATCGCGGGGCATATATCTTAAAATCTGTGGCCGCCAAAAATAAAGGGAAATGTTGAAATGAAGGCTAATAAATTTCATTTAAAATTTAATGCAACGAAATGCAAAAAAGTGAATAAAATAGTCTCGCTTAATCCGGTATTGACTATTATTATATTTTTTAGTTCTTAGATTTGTGATTATATGAAAATGTTTGTTGGTGAACCGTACCCATTTAATAAAGCGTTACTTTTAATTCTTTTTCTTTCTTTCTGCATTTTAGGTGAGGCGCAGCTTTTCCCAAATAAGAATTATCCAAAAGGATATTTTATTTATCCTGTAAATGCAAAAATTGGTATCGCTGCAAATTTTGGCGAACTGCGTCCCAACCATTACCATATGGGTCTGGATTGTAGAACAAATCATGTGCAAAACAGGCCTGTATTGGCTGCAGCTGATGGATATGTTGCGCACATTCGTATTGAGCCTTTTGGTTTTGGAAAAGCTATATATATAAACCATCCAAATGGACTTACTACATTATATGGACACCTGAATAAATTTTTTCCTGCATTGGAAAAATATGTAAAAGAGCAACAATACAAATTACAATCCTGGAAAGTTTATCTTGATATACCCCCCGGAATGTTCCCGGTAAAAAAGGGCCAATTTATTTCCTATAGCGGAAATGCAGGTGGTTCCCAGGGGCCTCATTGCCACTTTGAAATAAGAGATACAAAATCGGACAAAGTATTAAACCCATTATTGTTTGGAATGCCTATACCCGATAATGTGCCACCTACAATTGTTCGATTAGCCTTGTATGATAGAAATAAAAGTACCTATAGCCAGCTGCCAAAATTATTCAGCCTGAAAAATATAAAAGGCGGTTATACTACAGTTGATCCTCTTATCACTATTAATACTGATAAAGTTAGTTTTGGTATTTCTGCAAATGACAAAGTATCTGGTTCAGCAAATCCAAATGGTATATACCAGGCTACATTATATTTTGATCAAAGGGCGGTTGTGGGATTTCGGATAGATAGCATTACCTACGATGAAACAAGATACGTAAATGCCCATATTGATTATAGAGCTAAAGAAGCAGGAGGCCCATATATTGAACATCTATCAAGGCTTCCTGGCTACCCGGAAGGTGTTTACAAAGATTTTAGCGGTGATGGAGTAATTACATTAACTGATAATGATATTCATACAGTTAAGATAATTGTTTCAGATACTTATGGCAACTATTCAATACTTCAGTTCAACATAAAAATGGCACCCGGAAACGAAGCAAATCAGGGAAACAATTCACCTAACTTCAGTCAACTGGAATTTCGTCCCGGATTTACCAATATTTTTGAAAATGAAAATGTACAGTTGATTTTAGATCAACAGGCGCTTTACGATTCCTTTGCTTTTGTTTTTTCAAAAAAGATTTCCAAATCTGCAAACTCCTTTTCTGATATTTATGCTTTAGAATCAGGACTGGTACCTGTTCATGATTATTTTACCTTAAGAATCAAGGCTGATAAGACAGTTCCGGAAGAATACAGGAACAGAATGCTTATTAAAAGAAGTTGGGGAAGTAAAATTGAAGTAAAAAAGGCTGATGGAGAAGGGGAATGGTTTAAAGCAACGTTCAGGGATTTTGGTGATTTCGAATTGATTTCTGATGATATTCCACCGGTTATTACGGGTGGCTTTAAGGATAATTCAAATCTTTCGAAAGCCGCAAGGATCATCTTTATTCCCACAGACAATAATAAAGAAATAAGGAATTTCAGAGCAGAACTTGACGGAAAGTGGCTCATGTTTACCAATGACAAAGGAAAATCATTCATTTATAACTTTGATGAAAAATGCGGTCGCGGAAGGCATGAACTCACAATTTCCATACAGGATGAGGCTGGCAATATAACAGAAAAAATTTTTCATTTTATCAGATAAAAATTATAACAATGGCACAATTATCAGAAGGGAAGAAAGCCCCCGCTTTTAAAGCAAAAGATCAAAATGGAACCACTGTATCATTAAGCGATTTTAAAGGCAAGAAAATAGTTTTATATTTTTATCCGGAGGACGATACTCCCACTTGCACCGTGGAAGCCTGCAATCTGCGCGATAATTATAAGGTCCTTCAGAAAGAAGGGTTGGTCGTTTTGGGCGTAAGCCCTGATGATGAAAAAAAACACAAGAAGTTTGAAGAAAAGTACAAACTTCCTTTTACGCTTTTGGCAGACCCTGAAAAAAAGATTATTGAGAAATATGGCGTTTGGGGAGAAAAAAATATGTACGGCCGGAAATATATAGGACTCCTTAGAACTACATTCTTAATAGATGAAAAAGGTTTTATTCAAAAAATATTCAGGAAACCTAAATCAAAAATTCATAGTGAAGAAATATTAAGTGCCCTGGGATAATTGATCTAATATTGTTGCTGTTACAATTTTTCTATGGATACAGAACTCTGCATTAAAGAAAATTCCTGGATCGCTCAGCTTGCAGCTAAAAAATTACGATCAAAGAATGCGGCGATAGTAATAAGAAAAACCATTTATCTCTATAACGTAATTATAGAGGATTTTTTAGCAGATACAGAATGGGTGAAGCATGAAATTTGTCATATCCGTCAATTTGAAGAGTACGGCTTTTTCCGTTTTATCCTGATGTATTTATGGGAAAGTATTAAGTATGGTTATCACAAAAATAAATTCGAAGTTGAAGCAAGAAATGCGGGTAATAATAAACAACTATTTTATTCCACGTATAAAATTCATCTCACTCCTGAATAATTAATAATCCAATTGCAGGCCCAACCTGTCTTTTAATTCTTTTACCAGCGGATATTCTTCAATAATTTTCAGATATTGTTCTTTTGTGGTAAAATATTTTTCGCGTTCTTTTTTATTGTCACCATTTTCAATGACAATAACACGATAAGTTAGAAAGCGGTTATTAAAGTAAGTCTGAAGATGTTCTATAAGTACTACTCTTTCAGCTTCAATAAATTTCTGTTGAATATTATTTTCAGTTTTAATTTCAATACAATTTTCGTCGACCACAGATAATTTAGCTGATTTGAAGTTGGTAACGGCAGAATGGTTGTTGTTTTTGCGAAGTTCCTCGATATACAGACCCCATGCCACATATAATTCTTCCTCATTAAGCTCCTTCACATTATGGTTGTTCTCCTTATTTTCAATTGCAACCTGCTCTCTTATTTTTTCAAGGTCGATTGATCTTTTCAATATTGTTTGTGGCCTTTTAGTGGCCACACGTGTGTGATCAGAAAAGTCCTTTTGCATTGCAGGCGTTTGTATTTCTTCCTGAATGATCAGCGTGGCTGAATCTCCGTTCAATTTCCTTTTAATCCTTTCATTCGGTGCGTTATCTGAAAGAGTACTGCTTTCTTTAAGCTTCTGATCAACCGGGGAGATTTTATTTTTTTCTTTTAAGACTACAGGCACAAGCGCTTTGAATGAAACCGGCTTCATCCTTTCAAGCTGTTTTTTTTTGATTGGCTGTTCTCCCTCAATTACAACCTCAATTGCCTGGCTCAGATAGCATAATTTTATTAAGGTCAGTTCCATATGTAGCCGCTTATTCTTTGCCTGGCGGTAATTAATTTCTGATTCACTTAATATATTCAACGCCCCCAATAAAAATGAGGCATCTGTTTTTAAAGCAACATCAAGATAACGTTGCTTAAAACTCTCCGATACCTCAAGTAAACTGGCTACTTTAGGATCTTTACTTACCAGCAGGTTTCGCACAAACTCAGCAAAATCATTCAGAACCAGATCGCCTTCAAAACCTTTCCTGTTAATTTCATCGTAAAGCAAGAAAGCATCACTAATTCTTTGGTTCTTCATCGCATCCATAAACCTGAAATAATAGTCTTCATCCAATATATTTAAGTGTTCTAAAGTGTTTGCATAGGTTAGTTTTCCATTGGTAAAGCTTACTATTTTATCCAGAATACTTAGCGCATCTCTCAGGCATCCCTCACTTTTTTGAGCTATAATATGTAAGGCAGTTTTATCGGCATTTATTTTTTCCTTCTCACATATTTCCTGAAGGTGTTCAACAGTGTCCTGGTTGGTAATTCTTTTAAAATCAAAAATCTGGCACCTTGAAAGTATGGTAGGTAAAATTTTGTGTTTCTCTGTAGTTGCTAAGATAAAAATTGCAAAGGGAGGTGGTTCTTCAAGTGTTTTAAGGAACGCGTTGAAAGCCTGGGAGGTAAGCATGTGTACTTCATCAATAATATAAACCTTGTAAGCTCCTGCCTGGGGAGCAAATCTTATCTGGTCTACAAGGGATCGTATATCATCCACCGAATTGTTGCTGGCTGCATCCAACTCGTGAATATTGAGGGAAGTCCCATTATCAAATGAAATGCAGGAATTGCAAACATTGCAGGCTTCACCATCCGGTGTCCTGCTTTCGCAGTTTATAGTCTTTGCAAGAATTCTTGCGCAGGTAGTTTTGCCTACACCCCTGGGGCCGCAGAATAAAAAGGCATGCGCTAATTGGTTATTTTTAATGGCATTTTTAAGCGTTGTTGTGATATGAGATTGACCCACAACTGTGCTAAAGTTTTGGGGTCGGTATTTCCTGGCTGAAACGATAAACTTATCCATAATGAGAAAGACAAATTTACGATTTTACTATCGATAATTTTTTTTGAAAATTTGAGATTTACCAAAAATCCACCAGCTGAAAATAATATTTAGATATTCAAAATCGGATGCCTTTTGAATTCCCGGCTTCTGTCAAATAAATACCTGTAGGTAGTGAGCCGCCTGCTTTGCAGAGCGCCTAAATTACGAGACATATTCAAAATCTTTGGATTAAAATCGCCCTGCCATTGCATTTCAAGCTCGTTATATTTTGTTTGATTTTGAATTACCTTAGCTCCTTCAACAATCATGTAATAATCAATTCCTTTCCCCTGATATTCCGGTATTACACCAAAAACAATTCCTGTAAACTTGGAACACACTCCTTTTCTCTTATGCCACAAATATTTTAGCTTAGCAAAGAAGCCAAATTTACCGTTAAGAAACCGGAATACCTGGTTAAGTTCAGGAAGGTTTACCCAAAAAGCAATTGGTTCGTTTTTATGATAAACAAACCAGATAAGCTTTTCATCCATTGCCGGTTTCATCGATATGAACATTTTGATGGCAGCATTTTTATTCAATTCTTTATTCCCTTCATGCTTCGCCCAGGCTTTGTTATATACTACACTAAAGTCAGTTGCAAATTTTTCAATTTGCTTTTTGTCAAGATGCATGGCCTTATATTCAGGATTTGAATTATACTTCTTATACTGTTGTGCAAATTTTTCATTTAGCTGTGTATGCACAAACATGTGCCAGCAAATCTGGTTATAGAAATTTCTAAACCCATAATTTTCAAATAGCTGAACATAATAAGGTGGATTATAATTCATCAGGTAGATAGGAGGCTTAAATCCTTCCACTACCAAACCCCACCATCTGTCTCTTTCACCAAAATTAATAGGCCCGTCCATTGCTTCCATTCCCTGCTGCATTAGCCAGCTTTTTGCCACATCAAATAACATATCTGCTGCTTCCTGGATGTTAACGCATTCAAAAAAACCGATACCGCCTGTTGGCTGTTCATCGCCTTTATTCTTGTATTTTTTGTTTACAAAGGCTGCTATACGGCCAATAGATTTGCCATCTACATCCTTTAAAATCCAACGTTTGCATTCACCAAAACGAAATGTTTTGTTCTTTTCCTGATCGAACACATCATTGATATCTTTATCCAGTGGTCTTATGTAGTTGGGATCACCTTTATAGATATTAAGCGGAACTTCAAGAAATTCCTTCTCTGTAATTTTATCTGATACCTGCAATAGTTGCATCTGTATGACTTAAATTAATTTGCAGGTAAAGTAACAATCAAAAAAGGTTGTTGCCAAAAAACGAAATTTTTTGGTTAGAAGGAATTTATCTTAAAGAATCAATGTTTTTTAGTCGGATTCTCGCTTATACTTCCAGATCATTCATATTTCCCCATTAAATTGTACAAGATTTTCTTGTCACTTTCCAGGAGTACCCTGCTGCTATCCTGCCTTTCAAAATGGCGCTTGAAAGCCCCGATAACTGCTGCGCTGTCTTTTGTTGAATATCCTATTACCCTGAGAGCCTGCATGCTATTAAAATTTTCCGGAACGGAGATATTTGTAGTGTCATCATACCACAATCCGAAACCTTTTTGAGAAAGCAATTGCCATGGAAAATTTACATTCGGATCGTTTTTCCTGGTTGGTGCTATATCGGCATGTCCGATAAAATTGGCGGTTGGAATGTTGTATAATTTTTTAAGTCTCCCCAATAGTTCAAGCAGACTATTGATTTGAGGTGCCGGAAAGCTATCGAAACCGTTATTATCAAGCTCAATTCCTATGGAAGAAGAATTAATATCCTTGTCGTTACCCCACGAACTCACGCCTGCCTGCCATGCCCGCAAATAGTCATTGAGCATATGATGAATAATTCCATCCCTGCAAATAACATAATGAGCACTCACCTGTGAGCCGGGTAATGTAAAAGTTTGTAAAGTTTGATCACAACTGTTTTGCGCAGTATGGTGTATAATAACATAATTGGGTTTTCGTAACGCAAAGTTGGTTGTCCCAATCCATAAGTTGGAATTACTAATACTATCCTTCAGCGGTGCCTGGCTAATCAATTTTCCAAAGGATTTAGCCTGGTGTTTATATTGCCTGTTGGTAGCAGCATATTTGTTTGAAGAACAGGAAAGCATCAGGACTGTAATGAATAAACTATAAATGATCTTCCTCACTTAATTTTTTATAAAGATAACTAAGCACCTCAAAAAAATAAGTTTCGCTTTTTGTATTTTCAATTTAATAACTTGTACCTTCAATAAGCTTATGTTTCACTTTAATAGCTAACCTGCATTTCACCTATATTTAATTATTTCAAAAAAATTATTTATGAAAAAAATGGTATTTTATTTTTTGACGGGAATTGCTTTTGTTTCCTGCAACAGCACCGGAACTGAATCTAAGGAAGCTATGAAAGATTCTACAGCTACACCTTCAGCTTCAACAACAACCGTAATGAACTATCCTTATACTATTGATCACCCTGACAACTGGGATATGGGGAGCACCTCGAATACTATGACTGCATTAAGCGCCCTCAAAGCCTATCAGGATGGAAATGTTCCTGAATCGATGAAATATTTCGGGGACTCAGTGCAAATACAATTTGAGGGAATGGATAAAAAGATGGCAGCTGACAGCCTCACAGCAATGTTTACAAATTGGAGAAAGGGCATGAAAACCATTGATATTAAAATGAGTGATTGGGAATCCGTTATTTCTAAGGATAAAAAAGGAGAATGGGTTACTATCTGGTACAGGCAAAAATGGGAAGACATGAAAGGAAAAAAGGATTCACTGGATGTGATAGACGATATGCAAATAAAAGATGGCAAAATTGTCAGGCTGGATGAATATTCAAGGAAATTACATTGATAAAAATTTAACCTTTTTTTAGAACTGCAGTAGCGGTGCTTTTTTTTGCACTATGCAATTGGGTAAAAAATTAAGCCAATTTACCACCCTTTGGGATACCCAATTTACATATTCCTCCTGTACTGACCGCCTACTTCATAAAGTGCATGTGTTATCTGACCCAGTGAACAGAATTTCACCGTTTCCATTAATTCTTTAAAAAGGTTACCATTATTTATAGCAACTTCCTGTAATTGTCTTAATTTTTGCGAACTCTCGTTTTTATGAAGTCTATGAAAATATTTTAAATTATTAATCTGTAAATCCTTTTCCTCCTTTGTACTACGTATAACCTCTAACGGCAGTATTGTAGGAGAACCCGCCTTATTTAAAAAAGTATTTACTCCCACAATGGGAAATTCACCATTATTTTTGAGCGTTTCATAATAAAGGCTTTCTTCCTGTATTTTATTTCGCTGGTACATTCTTTCCATGGCTCCCAGCACGCCGCCCCTTTCAGATAACCTGTTAAACTCAGCCATTACGGCTTCTTCCACCAGGTCGGTAAGCTCCTCAATCAAAAAACTTCCCTGGTTTAAGTTTTCGTTTTTAGCCGTTCCCAGTTCACGGTTGATGATCAGTTGAATGGCCATAGCGCGCCGGACACTTTCTTCGGTAGGAGTTGTGATAGCTTCATCATACGCATTGGTATGAAGGCTGTTGCAATTATCATAAATAGCGTATAGCGCCTGCAAGGTCGTCCGAATATCATTGAAATCAATCTCCTGTGCATGAAGGCTGCGACCACTCGTTTGAATGTGATATTTTAGCTTTTGTGACCGGTCATTTGCATGATATTTATATTTCATGGCCTTTGCCCAAATACGTCTTGCCACCCGGCCTATTACACTGTACTCGGCATCCATGCCATTGCTGAAAAAGAATGAAAGGTTAGGAGCAAAATCATCAATATGCATTCCGCGGCTTAAATAATATTCTACATAAGTAAAGCCGTTTGCCAAAGTAAAAGCAAGCTGTGTTATAGGATTGGCGCCCGCTTCAGCGATATGATATCCGCTTATTGAAACAGAATAAAAATTTCTCACCTTTTTTTCAATAAAATATTCCTGGACATCTCCCATGAGCTTTAACGCAAATTCAGTTGAGAAAATGCAGGTATTTTGTGCCTGGTCTTCCTTTAAAATATCAGCTTGTACCGTTCCTCTTACCGTTGCCAAAGCCTTCGCTTTTATTTTTTCATAAATAGCTGTGTCCAGCACGTCCCAGCCCGATAAACCGAGGAGCCTGAGGCCAAGGCCATCATTGCCCTTGGGTAATTGTCCGGTAAATTTCCCCTCTCTTGCCTGAACCTTTTTTCCATCGATTCCCCTATAAAAGGGCAATACATCCGAATCAAATTTAGTTTCTATTATTTTATTTACGGAATCACCAAGATCATTTTCAATGATATATTTTTCGCATTGCTGATCAATAGCTGCGTTTAAGAAGAAAGCCAGTAACATGGGAGCAGGTCCATTGATTGTCATGCTTACCGATGTTTTAGGGTCGCAAAGATCAAAGCCGCTGTATAATTTTTTTGCATCATCTACCGTTGCAACGCTCACACCGCTGTTGCCCACTTTGCCGTAAATGTCCGGACGCACATCGGGATCTTCGCCATATAAGGTAACACTATCAAATGCTGTACTGAGGCGCTTTGCGGGTTGGTCGAAGCTTACATAATGAAAACGCCTGTTCGTTCTTTCCGGGCCACCTTCGCCTGCGAACATTCTTGTAGGATCTTCTTCCACTCGCTTTAAAGGAAATACTCCGGCTGTAAAAGGAAATTTTCCCGGAAAATTTTCCTGGTATTGCCAGCGCAAAATATCACCCCATTCATTAAACCGTGGTATGGCAATTTTTGGAATTTTTAAATGAGAAAGGGTTTCAAAAAATAATGGTTGTTTCACTTTTTTCCCCCTTACATCATATTCAAAATACTCCTTTTGGTATGCCTTAATAATGCTGCTCCACTCGTTAATTAGCTTCCTGGAAATCGGTAATAATTTATTTGAAATTTCTTCAGATGCTGCTTCCATGACCGCAATTGCCGCTTCATTTTTTTTAGGCAATGAATGGCTATGTTCTTTAACAACTCTCGCAGCTCCGATTACCTGGTACCATTGAGAAGCCAGTTTTGCTTGTTGATCTGCAATTCGATTATAACCCTCTATTTCTTCAGCTATTTCCGCAAGATATCTTACTCGTTTTGCAGGAATAACAGGTATTCCATGGCTCTCACTCATTTTGGTGACCTTGTATTTTTTAAATGGAAATCCTTTTTCCTGATGGGCTATCTCAAAAATTTTATTGAAAAGAGTATTGCAACCCGGATCATTAAACACAGAAGCTACAGTGCCGATTATCGGAAGTTCTTCATTCTTTGCATCCCATAGGCCGTGATTTCTTTTGTACTGCTTAACTACATCATGTAATGCATCCAACGCACCTGCTTTGTCAAATTTATTAATGCATATGATATCGGCATAATCAAGCATATTGATTTTTTCCAATTGGGTAGCTGCTCCATATTCAGGGGTCATTGCATAAATGCTTATATCGCAGTATTTCAATATCGACACATCGCCCTGGCCTACCCCGGCACTTTCAAGAATAATAAAATCGTAGCCTGCAGCTTTGCAAATATCAATCGCTTCCTTAACGTGGGCACTTAAGGCTTTATCATTTTCCCTGGTTGCCAGGGAACGCATATAAGCTCTTGGATGATGAATGGAATTCATTCGGATCCGGTCCCCTAATAAAGCGCCGCCAGTCTTTTTCCTGGAAGGATCAACCGAAATGACTGCAATAGTTTTATCTTCATAAGTACTTAAAAAACGACGAACGATCTCATCAGTTACTGAAGATTTTCCTGCTCCTCCAGTACCTGTAATGCCCAATACGGCTGCCTCATCTTTGTCTTCCGTGACTGCAGCACCGGTTTTGGCAACGAGCACTTTATTTTTCTTTTTTGTCTCAGGTTCTTTTTTCAAAAATTCAACAGGATTGCCGTTTTCTGCATAGCTAATAGATTTTGCAACTTTCTTAATATCCCTCCACTCTCCCAGTGCAAATTTTCCATTGCTTTTAAAAGCATTTATTTCTGCTTTGCTAAAAGAGTTCAGCGGCAAGCCGCATTTTTTCACTACATCTTCAATCATTCCTACCAGTCCCATTGTTCGTCCATCATCAGGAGAATAGATCTTAGTAATTCCATAAGCTTCCAACTCCTTAATTTCTGCCGGAAGAATGGTGCCTCCTCCTCCTCCAAAAATCTTAATTTGGCCGCAACCATTTTCATCAAGCAGGTCTTTCATGTATTTGAAAAATTCAATATGACCGCCCTGGTAACTGGTAACGGCTATCCCTTGCGCATCTTCTTCTATGGCACATTCCACAATTTCATGAACACTCCTGTTGTGGCCAAGATGAATAATTTCTGCGCCCTGGCTTTGCAAAATCCGCCTCATGATATTGATAGCTGCATCATGGCCATCAAATAATGAGGCCGCTGTAACAATTCTTATCTTACCAATCGCTTTATTTACCATAACATATTAACTGTGAACCATTAGATGATTCTCTTTGTATTACAATAAAATTACGACTAAACAAAGGGAAATAAACAGAAACAAAATGATATTCCGATCAGTTCATCTTAAAAGTTAAACTGGCAAATTCTTCAACACTAAGTGTTTCAGCACGGCGGTTAAATAAACTATCCTCAAGTATTTCTTTTGTAAACAAACTTTTTACGCCATTGCGCATGGTCTTGCGTCTTTGATTAAAAGCAGTTTTGACCAATACCCAAAAAGCTCTTTCACTTTTTACCGGCAAATAATTTTCCCGGGCCGTTAACCTGATTACACCACTTTGAACTTTTGGCTGTGGTGTAAAACATTCGTTGCCCACCGAAAACAAATACTCTACCTGATAATAATATTGCAAAAGCACACTCAGCACTCCATAAATTTTACTTCCTTCCTTTGCGGCCGCTCTTTCTGCAACCTCTTTCTGGAACATGCCTATAACAACCGGCACATATTCTTTCCATTCCAAAATTTTAAATAAAATTTGAGTGGAAATATTATAAGGGAAATTCCCGATAACAATAAATGGATCATTGAAAGGACGATCAAGATCAAGAAAACTCTGGTGAATCAGGTTGCCTTTCAAAGTTGGAAAATGTGATAGCAGGTAAGTGATCTTTTCTTCATCTAATTCTACAGCTTTAAAATGTACGCCTGGCAATTTTAAGAGATGCTTTGTCAGTGCTCCCCCACCAGGTCCCACTTCGAGCAAATTACTGAATTGGTGCCTTTGAAGCTCCGCAACAATTCCTTGTACAATCTTTTCATCTTTGAGAAAATGCTGCCCGAGGGACTTTTTTAATGTATACATCTAATAGTGAAATTACTGATAAGTTTGCCTATGAGAATGGTAAATCAATTTATCTGTTGCTATTTTCTTTTCAGGAAGCCAATTTCAAACTTTTGATTTTTCTACATTAAGCGCTGGCTTTTATGAAAGGCAAGTAAGCTGTATATGATTTAAGTAAGAAAAAAATAATCCTAACTCCGTACTGATTATTTTTGCAATAGATGATCTACACCACAAAAGGTATTGTACTTCGAACGATAAAATATGGCGAAACTTCAGTGATTGCATCCATCTTCACTGAAATGTTCGGTATCCAATCCTATATAATAAATGCGGTTCGTACGCAGGGAAAAAGCTCTAAAGCCCATTTTTTTCAACCTTCTTCCCTGCTGGAAATGCAAGTGTACCATAACGAACTGAAAAATCTGCAGCGAATTAAAGAACTAAAATGGAGCGCTTTATATAAGAATATTTTGAGCGAAGTTGCTAAAAATGCGGTAGCACTTTATATGATTGAATTATTGCAAAAATGCCTGAAGCAACCTGAAACAAATACCGATCTTTTTCATTTCTGCGAGGATGCATTGTTGGAGCTGGATTTGGCGGAAGATGAAATCACAGCAAACTTTCCGGCTTTTTTTGCTTTGCAACTGGTTCATTTTTTAGGGTTCCGCTTACAGGATAACTATACCAACGAACTGAAGCATTTTGATCTTCGCGAGGGAAATTTCACAAATGCCATTTTATCAAAGGAGTATTTTACAGACACGTTGATAAGCTTTCATATTTCACAATTACTGAAGGCTATGCAGCCGGCAGATTTATCACAAATTAAACTCAATAAAAATTTAAGAAAATCAATTTTGCAGGTAGTAGAAAAATATTATGCATTTCATATCCCGGAATTTGGGACTATGAAAACGCTTCCTGTTTTGCACGAATTAATGAATTAATTTTTCCTCCATGGAATTATCAATCCAGTTAGTTCTATAATAATCTTCTTGAATTAGAATCAGGAGTCAGTTTATCTCCTGAAATATTTTCTATTAAGACAATGCCGGGTTGTTTACCGGGTTTAAAACTTCCCAAATTCTTTTGCATTTGCAGCGCTTTTGCTCCATTTAGCGTTGCGCAGCTCAGCAAGATTTCAGTTGAAATACCGGGAAAATTCTTTGCGAGAGTTTTCAATTCTTCCAGTATATTAAGCTGATGATTTGATGCCAGGCTGTCTGTGCCTATTACAATATTTGAGTTATTTTCCAAAAGCATATCAATGGGCGGCAACGCATTTTCTATATACAGATTTGCATTTGCACACAAACAAAAAGAAATTATTTGATTCCCGGACTTTGTTTGGTTTAAGTATTGAAGCTCCTGTTCTTTCATGTAAGTATTGTGAACAAGTATAACAGAGGGGGCCTCAGCAAAATTTTTGAAATAGGATTGGAGGCTTGTAAGTTTTACGGGTTTATAAAAAGAATTATCAATATTCATCCTTTTGTACAAGTCAACCAGGCTGCCTGATCCATTAAGAAAAAATTCATCCTCATCTTTTGTTTCCTGGTTGTGGATGGTAACGACCTTGCCGGAAAAAAAAGGAGTAATTTTTCCCCACAATTCCTGGGAAACAGAATAAGGAGCATGAGGAACAATTGAGGCTATTTGCCTTTTGCTGATAAATTCATCATAATAAGATTTACTTTTCCTAAACCTGGATTCAGCAATGGCAGGATTCCATCCGCTGGTTTCTATGAAATTATAATAGGCAATCTTTCCTTCTTCTTTCTTAGCAAGTGACATGGTATTATTACAGATGTCGCCCACTGCTATAATTCCGCTTTCCAGCATTTCCGCTTCAGCTTTTGCAATGGCATCTAAGATTTTTTCTTCTTCAAAATTTCTGCCCGTTACAACTGAAAATACAAAGTCTGGCAGCCCTTTTTTTTCAGGTATTGTGTTTTTCAGATGTGATAATTCCAGGTGGCAATGAACATTGATGAATCCGGGTGAGATTATCCCCGTGAATGATTCCACACCCTCGCCGGCATTTGTATAATGAACGATTTCTTTTATTCTACCTGTAGAATCTGTAATTAAAACAAGGTCTTCCGCCTGCAAGTTCTCACCATTGAATAAATAATCTGCTTTAAATTTTCGATATTCCATGTAAAAACTAATAAGTTAATTTTGCTTCCCGGAAATCAAAGATAACCCGAGTAATGATTGTCGCATGAAAAGCAGATTTCCTGAAGCAGATGCCTGTAACAAATGTAAACTGAATGTTAGAAAAACTAGAAGCCATAAAGGCAAGGTTCGAAGAATTAGGAGTGGCACTTTCTAATCCTGAAATTGTAAATGATAACCGGAAATACAAGCAACTTAGCAAGGAATACCGAAGCCTGGAAAAGATTGTGCTTGTAAGAAATCAATACGCCAAAATACTTGAGGACATTGCATTTTATAAGGAAATGCTCAGCAGCGATGACGAAGAAATGAAAAATCTGGCCAAGGAAGAAATACCAGCTTTGCAGGAAGCGAAAGAAAGTTATGAGCAACAAATAAGGAATATGCTAATTCCGAAGGATCCGCAGGATGAAAAGAATTGTATTTTGGAGATAAGGGCCGGTACAGGCGGGAATGAAGCCTCATTATTTGCCGGTAACCTCATGAGAATGTACCTTAAGTTTTGTGAATCAAAAGGATGGAAGACAACTTTACTTAGCGAAAGTGAAGGTACCGTAGGCGGCTATAAAGAAGTACAAATAGAAGTAACCGGAGAAGATGTTTATGGAACGCTAAAATTTGAAAGCGGCGTTCATCGGGTTCAGCGGGTTCCTGATACTGAAAGTAGCGGAAGGGTGCATACCAGTGCTGCCACAGTAGCCGTAATGCCCGAGGCAGAAGAGGTTGATATTGACATAAAGGACAGTGATGTGAAAATGGAAACAGCTCGAAGCGGAGGCGCTGGCGGTCAAAATGTAAATAAAGTAGAAACCAAAGTTATGCTTACGCATATTCCTACAGGAATTGTAATAACCTGTCAAACTGAAAGAAGCCAACTTGGAAACAGGGAAAAGGCTATGCAAATGTTGCGCACCAAATTATATGAGGAAGAAGTGCGCAGGCAGGAAGAAGAAATATCCCGCCACCGAAAGAGTCTGGTAAGTACCGGCGATCGTTCTGCCAAAATAAGAACTTACAATTATCCACAGGGCAGGGTGACGGATCATCGCATCGGCCTGACTGTTTACAACCTTGATAACGTGCTCAATGGGGATTTACAGGAATTTATTGATGCACTTCAATTTGCTGAAAATTCAGAAAAATTGGTCCATCAATAACCAGGGAAAAGATAGAAAAATATGAATCTTCGAAAGTCATTTAATAAATTGGTAACAATTTTATTTTATCTCTTATATATTTATTAACAAAAGTGTTCTTAACTTTGGCATGTGATTTGAAATATAATCAGCATAAATTTTAAAAGTCAATTTTCTCATAAGCAGTTAGTTTTGGTAAACGGCCCCTGTTTCTACAGGGGCTTTTCTTTATTTAATAACTATCTTAAAATAATTGTTAAGCAACTTATCAGCTTTATGTAATAACCAATTTCAAGGATCTAAAATTTATCTTTGTAAGGATGCTAATCCCAATTATTTCAAATGTTTCCAAATAAATTTATTTAAGTTTTCATGAGCATTAATAGTACCACTCAGATTTTTCAAACCAATAAACCTACACGATGGAAAAGTATTAAATGGACCTCTCGCGTTTTGGTATTTATAGCATTATTCTTTTTTGTGGTTCTGGGACTTGCACTATACATCGGCTCTCAACCCAATTTGCCAAATATGGAGGCAAAAGCGAAAGAATTTGAAACCACTTTAGATCCCTCGAACCCTCTCACCTTAAAAAATGCTCAAAACCAAAAATATAAAGGCTTTAAGACCTTTTTGTTCAATAAATACAAATCAGATTCATTAAAAAAAGCTAAAAATGGTTTGGCATCAAAGGCCAAATCGCTCTCAGTTATAAGGGCGGCCTTTTATACACCCTGGACTTCAAATACTTCTTTACCCGATCTTCAAAAAAATGCTGACAAGCTAAATACCATATTTCCCGAATGGTTTTTTATCGATACAGTTACATACAGACTTCAAACCAGAATCGACAGCGCCGGCCTTGTTTTAATGAAGCAAAAGCAATTGAGCATTTTGCCTTTACTCTCAAATTTTAATTCATACAAGGGAGATTTTGATGGTAAGTTATTGCATAAGTTATTAAATAACCCTTCTCTCAGGGATAAATTAATACAGCAAATTGCGGATACACTTTCTTATTATCAATTGAATGGAATAAATATTGATTTTGAAGAACTGGCAGAAAAAACAAACAAACCTCTTACATCCTTTCAACAAAAATTATTCGAAACCTTACATGCAAAAAATATGCTCGTAAGCATGGATGTGGAACCTAAAAATAACGATTACGATTATACGAATTTGTCCAAATATAATGATTATATCATTTTGATGGCTTACGACCAGTTTAATAATTCAACGGGACCGGGACCGATCAGCAGTCAAAAATGGATAGAAGATGCCTTATCATGGACCGCAGACAGAATTGATCCTTCTAAAGTTATATTAGGTATTGGCGCTTTCGGGTATGAATGGTCTAATGGTAAATATGAAGCAACCTTTACGTATAATGATGCTATTAATAAGGCAAAACCCCTAAATGCCAAAATCATTTATGATAATGATTCCTATAACCTGCATTATAGCTACGCATCTCAAGATTCCACAGATTCGGGAATAGATACTATTAGCCATGAAGTTTGGTTTACGGATGCTGCTACCACCTTCAATATTTTAAGATTTAGTGATGAATTTCCTGCAGCAGGAACTGTTTTGTGGAGGTTAGGCAGCGAAGATCAGCGCATATGGAAATATTATAATCGTAATTTAAGTAATGCCGCACTTCAGCAGCAGCCATTCGATTTTGATTCACTTACCACAATTCCTGTGATATTAAATAATGTCGGTTTTCAGGGAGAAGGAGAGGTTCTTGATATCCTATATTCTCCTCAGCCGGGTAAAATCGATTTGGAGATTGATAGTACAGAAGAATTAATTGCAGAACAAGATTACGTACAACTTCCTTCCGGATTTGTAATAAGAAAATTTGCGGAAGATACTACAGTGGGTAAAGGCCATAAATTGATTCTCACTTTTGATGACGGCCCAAGCGAGGAATGGACACCGAAAATTCTGGATATTCTGGAAAGACAAAAGGTACCTGCTACATTTTTTGTTGTTGGCATTAATGCCGAGCAAAACATCCCCATATTGCAAAGAGAATTTAGGGATGGTTTTGAAATAGGAAATCACACATTTACCCATCACAATATTGCTGATATGAGCCTTCAAAGGGCTGCCCTGGAAATGAAACTGACCCGGCTCCTTATTGAGAGTATTACAGGATATTCAACAATTCTATTCAGAGCACCATATAATGCAGACTCTGAGCCACAGACTTATGAAGAACTTGCGCCTATAGAAAGAAGCCGCAGTGAAAATTATTTAACTGTAAATGAAAGTATTGATCCAAACGACTGGGTGCCGGGGGTAAGCGCCGACAGTATTTTTCAAAGAGTGGTAAAACAGGTTAAACAAGGAAATGCGAGCATTATTTTGCTTCATGATGCAGGGGGTGTTACAAGGGAGGCAACCGTTGAAGCATTGCCCCGAATCATCAAATATTTTAAAGATAGCGGTTATGTATTTACTACAGTTGCGGATCTTATGGGTAAAACCAAAGATGAGGTAATGCCAAGGGTAGCTTCATCCCGGGACAGTTGGACGAGGAAATTTAATTTTTTCCTTGCTGAAGCCGGATACTGGAGTGGTCATTTTTTATTTTCTCTTTTCATCATTGGAATTTTGTTATCAGTCGGCCGAATTATACTGATGGCTGTTCTAGCAAGTATTCAGAAAACCAGGGAGAGTAAAAATTCAAAAGAGATTATGAATTCATCATTACTGCCTGCGGACAAAACCCTGTGGCCATTGGTGAGTATCATTATTCCTGCCTATAATGAACAGGTAAATGCCATACGCACCATCAACAGTCTTCTCGCCCAGGATTACCCAAACCTGGAAATAATTTTTGTTGACGATGGAAGTAAGGATTCAACCTTTTCTAAAGTCGATAACCAGTTTAATTCAAACCCTAAGGTCAATATTTTCACAAAACAAAATGGAGGGAAAGCATCAGCATTAAACTTTGGCATTCAAAAATCCAGGGCAGATTTTGTTGTTTGTATTGATGCTGATACCCAACTTAAAACTGATGCAGTAACAGAACTAATGAAGAAATTCGATGATGAAAATGTTGCTGCTGTAGCAGGAAATGTAAAAGTGGGGAACCAGGTCAATATGATCACTCGCTGGCAAAGTATTGAATACGTTACTTCTCAAAATTTTGATCGCAGGGCCTTTGATCTGCTGAATTGTATTACCGTTGTTCCGGGAGCAATCGGGGCATTCCGGAAGGATGCCGTTCTTATAGCAGGTGGATTCACTACAGATACGCTGGCCGAAGATTGTGATCTGACTATGAGGCTGCTCATCCAGGGATTTACCATCAGAAATTGTACTTCAGCTCTTTCTTTTACAGAGGCTCCGGAAACTTTCAGGCAGTTTTTGAAACAAAGATTCAGATGGAGTTTCGGGGTAATGCAGTGTTTCTGGAAACACAGGAATACGGTTTTTAATCCAAAATATAAAAATTTTGGAATGATCTCCATGCCAAATATTTTAATTTATCAAATGATATTGCCGATCCTTGCACCATTGGCAGATGTCATATTATTGCTTAGTCTTATAGCTGCATCATTTGGAATAATTATAGCCAGTATACCTCATATAATATTGTATTATATTGTTTTTACCATTATTGATATTGCGGGAGCAGCCCTTGCTTTTGCCTTTGAAAAAGAAAATCATTTAAAGCTTATCTGGATGCTCCCTCAGCGGTTAATATACCGGCAACTCATGTATTATATACTGATAAAATCCTTCAATAAAGCCATGAAAGGTGAGTTACAAGGCTGGGGAGCCTTAAAGCGAACTGGCAGCGTAAAGGATGTTTCCTTGGCCAAATAGAGTAATTATATTTACAAATCTGATTATGCTCATATTGTTCTAATTCGCAAAGTGATCTATTAATTTATTGTTTTGTAATTTACCGGAAAACTAACGAATCAATCTTTATAACTTTATTTATGAGTTTCAAAAATAAGACAGTTTTTATTACCGGCGCCTCACGGGGAATAGGAAAAGCAATTGCTTTAAGGCTTGCCAGGGAAGGCACCAACATCGTAATTGCAGCTAAATCGATAGAAGAAAATCCCAAATTAGGCGGAACTATCTATAGCGCAGCTCATGAAGTTGAGGAGGCAGGTGGCAAGGCGCTTGCCTTGCAGTGTGATATAAGATTTGAAGACCAGATATTAAATGCTGTGGAAAAAGCAGTGGCTGCTTTCGGTGGTATTGATATCCTTATTAATAATGCTTCGGCTATTTCATTAACAAATGTTGAACAAACTGGATCAAAAGCTTTTGGATTGATGCATGATATTAATGTGAAAGGAACCTTTTTTGTTAGCAAAGCCTGTATTCCCCATTTAAAAAAAGGGGGAAATGCCCATATTCTGAATCTTTCCCCGCCCATAAATCCTGAAAGGAAATGGCTTCATAACCATGTCGCATATACGATAAGTAAATACAATATGACTATGATCGCTTTGGGACTTGCAGAAGAATTAAAAAAATGTGTTTTACTTTGCTCTAATTGTCATAGAGAAA
>OBLU010000336.1_pt1 | contig 45951 bp, 38 predicted proteins | sample 1518681 | NCBI WGS metagenome assembly OBLU01 (sample SAMEA3539304, study PRJEB22396) | soil metagenome | biome: tundra; feature: field; material: soil | place: USA | collected 2010-05 | depth 0.15 m
CCAACGTTTACGTGCGGCTTAGACCGGTCAAACTTTTCCTTGCCCATTGCTGTTCATCCTCTCTGGTTGGCCGGTGCATGCCGGCGATTCGAAATTACAACTCGCTCAGTAGTACGCATACAACTTCAGAAACTTTGCTCTCAGCTCGGGGGCTACCTTTTCCAGGCTGGCGAGGTAGAACTCGCGAATCTGACCTTGATCGCCGTTGCCCAGCCGGGTGTAGTTGTTGGCCGTGGGTTCACCCAGGAGTCCTTTGCGGAGCACGAGTTCGAAGTCGCGGATGCGCAGGCCCGCACGCTGAAGGGACGTGAGAAAGTCTTGTACCTTGGCCGGGGAAAAGGCGGTCTGGATCGCCGCTCGGACCGCTCCGAAGGCCTCTGGATCGGCCACCGGGAGTACTGCCTGCTCGTGCAAAGCGCTCAACACACAACTCCTGCTTCTGGAACCATTATCGAGAAACTTTGGAGCGGGAGACGGGAATCGAACCCGCGACCAACAGCTTGGAAGGCTGAGACTCTACCACTGAGTTACTCCCGCGTTCTGGGAGCCCTGAGGCTTCCCAACCTTTTGCGGCCCAACAAAACTGGAGCTGATGATGGGGCTTGAACCCATGACCTCTCCCTTACCAAGGGAGTGCTCTACCACTGAGCTACATCAGCGTTCGTCAAAACTCTTCGTCTCCAGCCTGGCTCGCATATTCGCCATCACAATGCGAAATGCGAACATACCGAGAATCAGCAGTGGTATCCACCGAAGCTCGACGTCACGGTCCGCGAAGGAAACGTAACGGCTGGTATAGCCGTGAACATGAATGACCGAGGATGCATCAATCGTGAACCACGACAACACGCCCAAGATTACCAGAAGTGCCAGGGCGAAATACATTCGGCCCATGTTTGCTGCCGGGTTCAGGGTTCGTTCCTCGTCACCCATCGCCATTCACCGTCTTAGACGCCACAACCTTGAAACCACAACAAAAAGAATGGTGCACAGGGGAGGATTCGAACCTCCGTAGCGCATAACGCGGCAGATTTACAGTCTGCTGCCATTAACCACTCGGCCACCTGTGCATCTCTTGCGTGCCGCTCGATTATCGCAGGCTTCAGCACTTGCCTCCAGACTTCATCGCCGATTCTGGTGCGAATCGTGCGAAGAATGCTGTGAGGGAGTGGTGTGAGGTCTGCGGACCGGAACCAGCCAGCAGTTACAACCAAATCCGTCCAACGTTTGCTGCTTTGCCTGAACCGGGCCGGAGTTGCTGGTTGTGGAGCTGACGAAGGGATTTGAACCCCCGACCCTCTGATTACAAATCAGATGCTCTACCAACTGAGCTACGCCAGCCCAAACTTCGCCGAGCCGGAAAACCAGCCCCCTCAAGCCAAAGACAGCCTTGCGAACAAGCTCCCCGAGGCACCCCGCAAGCTGCGCAGACGTGCCCGCGCAGAGTGCGCCGCAAGACTCAACTTTAGCATAGCCGGGAGGCCGGAGCAACGAAGGCCGCGGTGCGGGCCGCGGGGCTGGTTGCGTGCCTGTAAACCTCCTCTGCGCTGGTTCGTCCTATAAGATGGCTCGGTCATTCCTTCGCCGAACGGGAGACCTGTTTGATGTCCTTGCGTCTGTGTCTGCTGTGGTGGATGTGCCTTCTGTCCCCAGCGCTGTTGCACGCGCAGGATGCGGTGGATGGACCCGCCGCGGGACCTCTTCCTCCGTCCAAAGTGGCGCCGGCGAAGATGTCGAACGACTCCGTCGTCAAGATGGTGAAGGCAGGCTTGAGTGATGAGCTGATCGTGCAGACGATCGGTTCGCAGCCGGGACAGTACTCGACGGACGCGGATTCGCTGGTTGCGCTGAAGCAGGCGGGAGTGTCGGAGATCGTCATCCGGGCCATGATCAACAAGGGCCGCGTCCGGCTGACCGGGACGGAGACTCCGGTCACGCTTTCGGATGTTAACGAGATTGGCGTGTACTACAAGGACAAGGACGGCAAGTGGCAGCCGATCGAGCCGGAGATCGTGCATATCAAGTCGGGCGGCTTTCTCAAGTCCACTGCGACGCACAACATCATCAAGGAGGACAAGAATGGCCATGTCAGCGGGCGAGAATCGAAGCTGCTGTTGCCCCGGCCCATCGAGTTTCTCGTCTATACGCCCGATGGCGTGGATATTACGGAGTATGACCTGTTGCGCTTCCGCCTGAATTCGAACAGTCGCGAGTTCCGTGTGCTGACGGGCGGAGTCTTCCACCAGACGGGCGGGGCCGACCGCGACGAGGTGCCGTTCAAGCCGGTGAAGACTGCGCCGCATACGTACGAGTTCACGCTCGGCCAAGACACCCCAGGCGCCGAATACGGGATTCTCCCGCCGGGGACGGGCAATGTCACGAACGGCGGCAAGATTTATACGTTCGCCATATCGGAATAAGGTGCGCATGCGACGGGGTCGCGCCAAATTCGAAGGGAACCTGACCGAACTTGCTCAAAACGGACTTTACGTCGGGCAGTTCGGAAAACCCTCCACCCCCTGAGGAGCGATACTGCCGAGTGCAATGTACCAGCAATACGTGATCAGGGAATTCGCACAACCAGGCCGGTGCTAAGTCCCTTGGTGGGGATGGCTCCGTTGTAGTAATTGCAGTAGCTGAACTCCAGTATCCTCCAGTCGAGCAGCGAGAAGAGCTCGCGGTCGACTCCGACTACGTACTCATAGTCGATGTGGCTGGTGGCAAGTGGCGTGGTGGTTTTGTAGCTGCCGAAGCCAAACAGGAACTCGGCGTAGGGCGTGAGTTTGACGATGGGAAGGTCTACCGCAATTCGTGGACCGCCGACGCCGTTGTAGTGTTGCTTGCCGCTACCGTTGAGCAACTCGCCCCGAATGTCGACGCCGATCTTTACCACGGGTGTGGGAAGGTCTCCATAGAAGCCGAGGGTTGGGCCGAAGAGTTTCGTTGAAACGTTGGTGGTGATGACACTGGGTGGTGTGCTGGCGATCAGGGTGGTCTGGGTGGTGTCGAGGTTGGCGCCGGTGAAGAGCGCATAGATTCCCACCTGGGCCGAGGCGGTCTTGGCGGAGAGTGCTGCGGCAAGAGTACAAACGCAGATGCTCAAGAGCTTCATGGAAGGGTTTTCTCCTTTGAACCTGCCGCTGACATTTGTGGCCGGGAATCGATCATGCGCAGCGGAGAACGGAAAGCACTGCCGGACATCGTGTACTTAGCGCCGCTTGGAACTGAAAGACTTCTAAAGATTCTTCCTCATCTGGATGCCGACTACAACGGCAATCACCGCCACTACGCCAACGACACAGACTACGACGACGCCGATCGAGGCGCCGGTGGCCAGTTGATGATCTACTCTGGCGACTTGGGAGTAAGCGAGGGTGAGGGGCGGTCGGCCCTTCTTGACGGTAAGATCGAATCCGTCGTCACGGACCGCCGCCAGTTTTCCGGTCACGGAGGAGCCGTCCAACTCGGTTGCCCTGACCTTGTTGCCAATCCCGAGAGTGGTAAGTTTCTGTTGCAGCTTGACCGGGTCTCCCGCCTTAAGAGCCGCGAAGGCGACGCTGTTGCCGAGCAGGACCAAGGCTAGAACCGAGGCTATGGCGCGGACGATATGCGTGGGGCGCACATGGCCGACTAGAAACGTGTGTTGGCTTGCGGAAGAGCGAGGACGCATGGAACCTCCATTCGCTTGAAGGGTTGATGGCCCTCGCGCCCTCAGTTTTAGTCAGCCGATTATACGCAGCCCCGATGCGCGGTCAACTTCTTTTTCGCGGTGTTATTAGACCGCCGCTATCGGCCGCCAGGTTGAAAGTCGAGTTTAGTCCCAGCCATTCTGGGCATTCTTCCTCAGCAGCGAACCTCCCCAAAACGGCGTTTTCGGCAACTTCGATGGTCTCGGACTTCGAGTTGATCTGCCGCCAGTGCGGTGCCTGCCCACTGCGGTGAGGGCGACAGCGTAAAATCATCTCCGATGCGAAAACGCACGCGGTACTCGCTGCTTCTGATGCTGTCGCTGGTGGCCGCTCTGATCGTCGCGGTCTGGCTGCGCAAGGCGGCTCCTCCCGAGGTGGCGCGCCTGCTGCCGGAGTCGGACGCCATCGTGTATGCCAACCTGAGGCCGCTGCGCGCGGCGACCCATTTCGATCGCAACCAGGTTCAGCGCAGCCCGGACTACCAGCATTTTGTGGACGCTACCGGCATTGTGCCGGAGCGCGATCTGGACGCGGCGGCGTTCGCGTTGCATCGCATGGATAATCCCAATGGCCCGAATGGTCCGGTTGCGTATTCGGAGGTCTTCGAAGGCCGTTTCGATGGCGCGCGCCTGGCTCACTATCTGGGCGGCATCGCGACGTCTCAGGAAGATTACGCCGGGCACATCATCTTCACCGTCCCGATTGAGGGGCGGCAGTTGCGCATCGCTCAGCTTGGCTACGACACCATCGCTGCATCGAACATGCCCACGGCGGAGCAGATCCACGAGATGCTGGATCGCTATCGCGCGTCGGCATCGCCGTTCTCGGGGTCGTCGCTGCTGGCGGCGCGGTATCGCGATGTGCCGCTGCTCTCGAGCGTTTGGGGCATCGGCCACGTGGGCCTGCCGTTCTCCGAGCGCGGGCGGATCACGGTGTTTGGGTTGGAGCTGCCGCTTCCGGAGGACACGATGTTTGTCGCCAGCTTGCGGTACGGGGTCGGCGCGCTGCACCTGCGGGTGGAGCAGATTGCGCCCAGCGAGGCGGACGCGGAACGCTCGTCCGAGGCGCTGAGCAGCCTGGTGGAACTGATTCGAGCCATCCAGCCGAAGGTGGTTGCGCAGTCGGACAAGGCGGACGCGGATGCGCTGCGCGAGTTCACCACATCGCTGAAGATCGAGCAGCACAAGGACCGCACGGTGCTGACCGCCAGCCTGCCAATGGAGTTGCTGAAGAAGCTGGCGACGCCGATCGGTGAGGCTGTTTCCGATGCGCCCACTGCGAAGGGTGATTCTGCGGCCGCTGGCGGGCATTGAGGTTGCTAGGCGATGAATTGACCAGAGGCAGGATGCGCCAAGTGCATCGAACCGCAGCAGGGTAGCGCTTCGGGGCAGGCCGCCGCAAAAGGCGTTTTATCGAGGGCTATGAGCCGTAAGCGCAGACGCAGGTGGGCCTTGGGAGCGCTAGTGTCTCCGCGGGGCGATCATGGGTGGCGCAAACGAGGGATAATACCGTCATTCTGACCCTTCGGGTCAGAATGACGACGTCGGACGGAGATGCGAGAGATCAGGAACCGGCTGGGGGGTCGAGGCTGCCCATTCCGGCCAGGGTTTCGCGCAGGTACTTGTGCGGATTGACCGGGGTGTTGTGGATGCGAACCTCGTAATGCAGGTGAGCGCCGGTGGTTCGTCCGCTTATGCCGACGTAGCCGATGACCTGTCCGCGAACGACGGTCTGGCCGGCCATAACGGTGAAGCCGGACATGTGCGCGTAGCAGGTTTCGACGTTGTGGCCGTGGTCGATGATGACTTCGCGTCCGTATCCGCTTTCCATGGCGGCGGACTTGACGGTGCCGTCGGCGGTCGCCCGGATGGGGGTGCCGATGGGTGCTGAGATGTCGATGCCGGTGTGGAACTCGCCTTCACCGTTGCCGGTGACGGGGTCCTCGCGCTGACCGAAGCTGCTGCGAATTGGCCCCATGATGGGCCAGAGCGAGGGCGCGTCGATCGAGAGATCGACCCCGCCGATGCTGGGGAGCGTGCCGAGTGTCGAGCTGCCATCGAGGGCGCGGGTTGCCGCTCCGCTGGTCGCCGAGTTACGCAGGCTGTAGAACGTGTCGAGCGACTTGTAGTAGTTCTCGTCGGAGAAAGTGGAACCGGTGTCGGCAATCAGGGCCCCGCCGTTCGCCTTCGATCCAGCCGCCTTGTGTCCCATGGGGAGGGCCAGTTTGCTGGCGGTCAGGCCGTAGAGAGCCGAGACTTCCGTCGCCAGGGAACCCAGCGAGGCTGCCTGCACATCCTTTTCGTGGGCCTGTTGCTCCAGGTGGGCGTAGTCCTTCTGAAGATTGTCGTGGTCGTTGCGCAACTGGTTGAAACGCGCAGTTTTGATCAGCATCCGGGAGTATGACCCGGCGAGACCGGCCATGGTGAACGACCCGATAATTGCCGCCGCTACAAACACGTACGCATAGTGGAGAGGTAGGGGGAGCTTGCGTAAGCCTCCACTTTCATCCCGGCTAACGAGCACGATGTAGTAGCGTTTTTTCAGACTGAAGCGTCTTAGATTCAAACCACAACCTGGGCCCTGGATTGGCCGTCCTTCGCGCGTGGGGCCTGCGCTGAGAACGACACGGAGAGAGTGCAGCCGGTCGAATGAAGATTTGCAATCGCCATTCGCAATTGCCGACTGGGATACGACCTCTCTCTTGGACGTTACCTTTGATTTTAACAGTCACCAGCGGGGAGCGCAATCCGAATGCGGCCTAAATTCGCCCGATAAGTTGTAGAAATTCCACAATTCCCGTTGTTTTGGGGCGATTTCGGCGGAGTTGCGCCTTGTCTTCGCCCAAGCCTGAGCCGGGATGCGGCCTGCAGTGCGGCTGGCGGGGTTTATGCTTGGCCCTACGATGATGAAGAAGATGGGCGAGCTGGCGCTGATCGAGCGCATCCGGTCAGGCGGTGTGGGTGGTGGCCGCGGCATGGGACACATGGTCCTTGGCATCGGCGACGACTGCGCCATTCTTCGGCCGCCGAAGGGCCACGAGATCCTGGTGACCACCGATTTCACGCTCGAAGGGCGTCATTTTCGCCGCGACTGGCATCCGGCGGAGTCGGTCGGACATCGGGCCCTGGCGCGAGGCCTCAGCGATCTGGCCGCGATGGGGGGGCGTCCGCTGGCGGCCTTTCTCTCGCTGGCGCTGCCGGGAGAGATGCTCGCAACTCGCGAGGGCCGCCGCTGGGTGGATTGCTTCTTCGGCGGGCTGCGCGGGCTTGCGGAACAATACGGCGTACCGCTGGCCGGGGGAGATACGGCGGAGTCGCCGGGCGGGCTGGTGCTGGCGGACATTGTGCTGGTTGGGTCGGCCCCGGCGGGCCGTGCCCTGAGGCGGAGCGGTGCCAAGTCCGGGGATGCGCTCTACGTCAGCGGGGAACTGGGTGGTGCAGCCGCGGAACTCGCCGCACTGGGGCAGCCAGGCAAGCAGAAAGTAACGCGCCGCGGAGGCCCTGGAGCGCATCCGCAGATGTTCCCGCAACCGCGCGTCGCGGTGGGACTGGCGCTGCTGCGACGACACCTGGCGACGGCATCGATCGACCTGAGCGATGGGCTTTCTACCGATCTCGCCCACCTTTGCCGTGAGTCGGGCGTTGGCGCGGAGGTGCAGGCGTCCGGGTTGCCGATCCATCCGCTGGCTGTGGAGTGCGGAGCCGATCGCGCGATGGAGTTCGCGCTCCATGGCGGGGAAGACTACGAACTGCTGTTTGCGGCTCCGCCGAGGGTGCGGATGCCGCGAAGCATTGCGGGAGTGCGCATCAACCGCATTGGGAGCCTGACCCGTGAAACCGGGATTTCCATCGCAGATTCCGCCGGGCGCCACCGGCCTCTGACACCGGGCGGCTGGGAGCACTTTGCCGGGAAGCATTAGGATTGTCGAAGACCTATGCATGACTCCACCAAAATCATTCGCTCCACGCTGATGCCCGCCGTTGCCGGCGAACCGCTGCATCCGAGCCCCGTCTTTGCCGCGCCGTACCACACGCCGGGCGACCCGGCCGACGCGATGTATAGCTACGCGCGCTCGCACAACCCCACCTGGACCGTGCTGGAGAAGGCGCTCGGTCAGATGGAGTCGGGCCAGTTCGTGGCGGGCCATCCGCAGGCCGGCAAGAACTACCGGGCCAACGCGCTGGTGTTCGCCTCGGGCATGGCCGCGTGCTCGTCGATCTTCGGCGCGATCCTGCGCCCGGGCGACGAGGCGGTGCTGCCGGCGAACGCCTACTTCGCCGCACGCGTGCTGATGCAGGACTACTTCGCCAAGATGGGCGTGGTGATTCGGCTGGCGCCGACTGCCGGCGATGCCCAGGCGGAGCACCTGGAAGGAGCGCGCCTGCTGTGGATCGAGACGCCCAGCAATCCGACGATGGAGATCTGCGACATTGCCGCGCTGTGCGAGAAGGCGCACGCGGCGGGCGTTCTGGTCGCCGTGGACAACACTACGGCGACCGCGCTCAGTCAGCGGCCGCTGGCGCTGGGCGCGGACTTCTCGGTCGCTTCCGACACAAAGTCGATGACCGGGCACAGCGACATTCTGCTGGGCCACGTTGCCACGCGCGACCGCGAATTGCTGCAGAAGATCGAGGAGTGGCGGACGCTGATTGGCGGCGTGCTGGGGCCGATGGAGGCATGGCTGGCGCTGCGGGCGATTGCGACCCTGCCGCTGCGGCTGGAGCGCAGTTCGGCCAACGCGCAACGCATTGCCGAGTACCTGGCGACGCGGCCCGAGGTGTCGAGCGTGCTGTATCCGGGCCTGCCGGGGCATCCGGGACACGACGTAGCGAAGCGGCAGATGCAGTATTTCGGCGCGGTGCTGAGCTTCAACCTGGCGGATAAGGCAGCGGCTGAGACGTTCTTCGCGAAGACGAAATTGATTACGGAGGCGACCAGCTTCGGCGGCACCTGCACCTGCGCCGAACGGCGGGCACGCTGGGGCGGGGATGCGGTGCCGGAAGGCTTCATCCGGCTGAGCGCCGGCCTGGAACACATCGATGATTTGATTGATGACATCGCCCAGACGCTCGATGCGCTGACGCCAGCCGCGGTGCGCTGATGATCGTCGAGCCTTACTGGATCAACCATGAGCTGGCCATTGTGCCCAGGCCGCGAGGCGGAGACTGGCTTGATGACGAGATGCAAGCTCTGTACAAATCCGGAGTCCATATTGTTGTGTCGATGCTGGAAGAACCCGAGGCAAAGGAACTCGGGTTAGATCGCGAGGGAGCAGCCGCGGCGGACGCTGGTTTAGGTTTCATCAGCTTTCCGATTCCAGATCGTGGCGTACCCAAACTCCGGCAATTTGACGAGTTTCTCGTCAGATTAGAGACGGAATTGGCTAGCGGCAAACGGATTGGGGTCCACTGTCGTGGATGCATCGGCCGCGCCTCAGTCGTGGCGGCGAGCCTGTTGATTCGGTCGGGACTCTCCGCCGAAAAGGCGTGGAATCAGATCGAGGTTGCACGCGGCACACCTGTTCCGGACACTCTGGAGCAACTCGAGTGGGTCGGTCGAAACATGAGGCCGAAGGTGTGACCGGCAATCTCGAATTCCCGCACGACTGGCGGGCTGAGGTGCTCGCTCGCTCACCGCTGATTGCACCTGCGCGGCAGTTCACTTATCCCAGGCAGGTCGCGGGGGAAGAGGATGCGCTGGCGCGGGGTGCGCTGCTGGTACAGGTGCATCCGGAAGCCGGCGGTACATTCCTCGCGACGTGCGCGCTTGGGTTTAGCGATCCGGCGATGCCTAGCGGGATCTTCGCGTGTCCTGATCCGCGCGAGATGTGCGCTGTTGCGGGCGGGTACGCTTACGTCGTTGATACGGCCGCGCCGGAGCGTTCGACGCACATTCCGCTGAAGCCAGTTGTCGAGGTGCGTGTGCTGGTCGAACACGGTTTGCTGGTATTCGTGGGCTTCCACGGGATGGTGGCGTGGGGCAGGGAAGGGCTGGCCTGGCAAACCGCGCGCCTGAGTTGGGAGGGAATTCGCATCACCGGCGTGCGGGACGACGCAAGCGGAGTCGCCGTGCTCCACGGCTTCGGTTGGAATATGCCGATCGACAAGGAGGTCGAGTTCTTGGTCGATCTGCGCACCGGCGTACACACCGGCGGCGGATTCTAGAGGCTGCGGAAAAAGTAGAGTTTCGCGCGGAAAGCGGCGAGAAGCGAGTCCCGGAGGCTAAAGCCCGCCTTGATTCTGAGCCCGTGATGCCGGGACTGAAGTCCCGGCCTATCTTAGAAGCGAGTTTTTCCTCTAAGAAGCGAGTTTTTCCGCGCAGCCTGTTCTAGCCACTCGGCTCCGCAGCTATCGCGTAAAAGCTGAGTGCCGCATCGCCCTGCTTCAGCGTGCGTGTCTGCACAAGTTCGCCATAGCGGGGCGCAAGGGGCGACTTACTGCTGTGCTCCGCGATGACTAGCGCGTCCGGCGCAAGCGTCGCCTGCCCGCGAGCGCTGCCCAGCAGATGCAGCGTGTTGGCATACTCGGCTTCGGACTCCCATGGAGGGTCGAGGTAGACGAGGTCGAGCAGCTCCGCAGGCCCCGAAGACTCCGCGGCTTCGGCTCGTTTCTGCGCGGCCTTGGCGAACCGCTCCAGCAACGCTCCCGTTCCGCGCTCCTCGACCGTGAAACCCTGCGCGATCTTCAGCGTCTTCAGATTGGCGCGGATGGCGGCCAACGCCGGCTCGGCTTTCTCCGTAAACCACACATGCGCCGCGCCGCGGCTGATCGCCTCGATGCCGACCGCGCCGGTGCCTGCGTACAGATCGACGAAGCGGCATCCGGACACACGCAACGCGAGAATGTTGAACAGCGTCTCGCGCAAGCGATCGCTGGTGGGTCGCGTGCCGGTGCCGCGTGGGGCGACCAGCAGTCGCGAGCGATAGGTTCCGGCAATCACGCGCATCCGACCATTATCGCCGCAATCAGGACCGACCGCGGATCCGCACGGAGGAACGCGGATAAGACAAGAACAATCCTGGGTGTAGACAAGCAAATGCCCTTGTCTTGAATCCGCGCCGATCCGCGTTCCTCCGCGGTCGATTCTCTCGCTGGCGTGCCGCGAAGCGCGAGCGCATACAATGGAGCCATGCGCGGTTGGAGTTTCCCGGTAGGCCGATTCTTCGGAGTGGAAGTACGCATCCATGCGTTCTTCCTGCTTCTGCTCGCCGTGGCGGTTGCGGCGGGCTCGCTCGCCGGCGTGAGTCCCGGGCGTGTGCTGATGCTCTGGCTTTTGCTGCTGTTCGCCGTGGTGGTGCGTGAGGTTGCGCGCGCGCTGGCGGCGGTGTGGTTTGGGCTGGACGTGCGCGGAATCCTGCTGCTGCCTACGGGCGGTCTGATGAGCTACGCGACGCTGGAGGCCACGGGGCGCGCCGCCGAACCCGGGATGGAGCGGCGCATGGCTGCGGTGGGGCCGATTGCGAACATCAGCTTCAGCCTGCTGCTTGCGGCAATGGTGCTGGCCTCGGCGCCAGGCATCAACCTGATGGAGAAGCCGTGGATTTCGCCGACCCATCTGCTGCGCGCTGCGGTGTGGCTGAATCTTCTGCTGGGCGTGGTCAACATTCTGCCAGCGCTCCCGCTGGATGGCGGACGGGTGTTTCGCGGAGGAGCGGAAGGCGCTCCCGGCGGCAAGGATCGTCGGCAGCCCACCCGGTCGGGAGCAAGGTTCGGTGCGGGCCTGGGGTTCGGGCTGGGCGGCGGACTGGGCCAATGGATCGCCATCGCCCTGGTCGTTGCCGGGCTGCTGCTGCCGAACCTGTGGCTGGTCATCATGGGCGCGTTTGTGCTGATCGGCGCGCATATGGAGAACACCGGCCTGCTGGCGCAGACGGAAGTCGACACGGTGCGGATGCGCGACGTGATGCTGACGCAGTTCAGCACGCTGTCGGCTTCGGACACGCTGGAAGATGCGCTGCAGCGCGCGGTCCACACGCTGCAGGATGTGTTTCCGGTGGTGCGCGGAGGGAACCTGGTCGGCGCCGTTTCGCGGCAGAATATTCTGGAGGCGCTGGCCACCAGCGGCAATAGCTATGTGCAGGGCGTGATGACGAGGCACTTCCAGACCGCGCTGCCGGACGACTCGCTGGTGAAAACGCTGCGGCGGATTATGGGCGAGGAGGGTGCGCAACTGGTGCCGGTGATGGAGGGCGAGCGCATCGTGGGCATCGTGACGCCGCAGAATCTGTCGCAGTCGATGGGGCTGCTGAACCAGAGCCGGCGCATGCGGCGGGTTGAAGAATCCTAGCTGGCGCCGATGCATACAAGACCGACCACGGATCAACGCGGATGAACACGGATCAGGAACGCAAGGGCGACGAGGATGAGATTCCTGATGACTCCGCGGGGCTGAATCGCAACGACGACGAGAGAAGCGAGGTTGTGGTTGGAAACCAGCGGCCGCTTGCTCCCGGGCTCTACCTGGTGGCGACTCCGATCGGCAATCTCGAGGACATCACATTGCGTGCGCTGCGGGTGCTGCGCTCGGTCGACAAGATTGCGTGCGAGGACACGCGACAGACGCAGAAGCTGCTGAACCACTTCGACATCCGCACGCCGACGATCAGCTACCACATGCACAACGAGGCGGGACGGGCCATGGAGCTTGCTACCGCGCTCAAGGCGGGGGCGCGGATTGCGGTGGTCAGTGATGCAGGGACGCCCGGCATCGCCGACCCGGGCGGGCAGATTGCGGCGGCGGCGATTGCGGCGGGCGTGCCAGTGTTTCCGATTCCCGGGGCGAATGCGGCCATCAGCGCGCTGATCGCGAGCGGACTGGCTGGGACCGGGCCGGCCGGCGATGGGGCGACACCCGAGTCGTTCACGTTTCACGGATTTCTGCCGGCGAAGGAAGGCCAGCGACGGACGGCGCTCGAAGGGCTGCGCGGACGCAAAGGCGGCACGTTGATCTTCTACGAAGCGCCGCATCGGATTCTGGACACGCTCGCCGATGTCGAGGCGATCTTCGGCGCTGCGCAGCACGTGGTCGTGGCGCGTGAACTAACCAAGCTGCATGAGGAATTCCTGCGCGGGGCAGTCTCCGAAGTGCGCAAGACGCTCACGGACCGCCCGAGCGTTCGCGGGGAGATTGTGCTGCTGTTCGCGCCGGCCCCCGTTGATGCCTTCGCCGGGCAAAAGCCGAAGAGCATCGCGGCTGAGGTTCGCGAGTTGATGAAAACGCAGGGGTTGGAGGAGAAAGACGCGCTCAAGCAAGTCGCCCGCGCCCGCGGCATGGGCAAAAGCGATGCTTATAGGGAGCTGCAGAGGGAGCGGGGGCGATGAAGAGTTCCCTGTGGGTGCGTGCCGAGGTCAGGACACAGACCTTTGGAGGATCACGTATGACGTGGAACACTAAGCGGTTACTAATTGTTTTTCTGTGCTTGTTTGGGATCGCGTTGCAACTTCAGGCGCAACAGTGCGACGTCTGTACCAAGAAGGGCATTGACATGCCTATCTCACTTGCAGTGGGCACCGTGCGTACGCCTGAGTTCGCGGTCAAAGGGAAATATTACAACATTGACATCGATGTACAGTGGCTCCTTCCTACGGATGAACTGAGATGCAGGATGGGTTTTGCTGTAGATCCTTCGGATACTCACTGTAAATGGGAACCCTTACTGGAAATCAAATGGAGGATACTCGACGGGGATCGAGTTGTCTCAGAAGGTTGTGACAAAGGTAGGAACAATCATTTTGAGGCCGATAGTCACTCACTGACGAGGAACATTGCCTACTTTAGGGGCGAAGCTCATCATAGATATGTTGTTGAACTTACCTTCCTGAAGGATGCCAGTGTTCTCAACGTAACGCGGCCTCGTCTGATTGTGGAACCACCTGGATTTTCCATGTAACGCGAACGTTCGCCGCCAGAGAACGGGACACGACCGCGGGGCGTTATTCGCGCCCTTTAACCCGGTCATACACATATCGGTCGCTGGTGGTCCCTAGCGATTCGTTGTAGAGGCTGGTCGCGCCGGCGGCTTCTTTCAGTTCTTCGGTGAACTCGTGGATGGCGCGCAGGTGGTCTGCCGTCGCCGGAATCTCCAGCTTGGGGGTCTTCAGGAACTTCTGGTAGCCCTTGTCGACCAGCCGGGCGATTTCGCCTGCCAGGAGCCAGCCGGGGCGCTTCAGCACCATGGTGGTGCCGTCGGGGGCGGCCGAGATCTCCGCCGCGACGCCGTATTTGCGGACCTGAAAGGCTTTAGCGCCGTTCCCTGAACCGTCTTTGGCGGCGGATACATCAAATTGGTGTCCGGCGAGGAATGCGAGCGCGTCGGTAAAGTTTGGTGGCGGGGTCTTCTTTGCCATAGTTTGAATACGTTAGACTCGAATTAACTGTCGCACATCCGCGGTCAGCCTTCAAACGGTATTCGGCGAACTGGCCAGCCGGGCGGGCTAAGGCAATCTGGGGCAAACGGCCTGCGTGGCGGATGGAACGGGCAGCAAACAGAGGAAGGGAATGTCTCGATGATTGCCACGACCCGGTCACTCGGAGTGACCCTGCTCGAACGCATCGGCAACACGCCGCTGCTCAGCCTGGACCGGCTGACGGCGCACCTGCCGGGCGTCCAGATTCTGGGGAAGGTCGAGTGGGTGAACCCAGGCGGCTCCATCAAGGATCGCGCCGCCGTGTCGATTGTGCTGGATGCGGAGAAGCGCGGCCTGCTGAAGTTTCACCAACGCGGCGCGGGCGGGCGCGGGCTGCTCGACGCCACCAGCGGCAACACCGGCATCGCCTACGCCATGCTGGGCTCCGCGCTGGGATTTCCCGTGACGCTGTGCGTGCCGTCGAACGTCTCCGAGGAGCGGAAAAACATTCTCGCGGCCTACGGCGCCGAAGTGATCTGGACGGACCCCGCGGATGGTTCGGACGGCGCAATTCGCACGGCGCGCGATCTGGCCGCTGCCGAACCGGACCGTTACATGTACGCCGATCAATACGGCAACGAGCAGAACTGGAAGGCCCACTACCGCGGCACCGCCAACGAAATCTGGAAGCAGACCGAGGGCCAGGTGACGCATTTTGTCGCGGGCCTGGGGACCAGCGGCACCTTCATGGGAACCACGCGGCGGCTGCGCGAACTCAACCCGGCGATCCAGTGCATCTCCATGCAGCCGGATTCGCCGTTCAACGGATTCGAGGGCCTCAAGCATATGGCGACGGCGATTGTGCCGCCTATTTACGACGAGAAGCTTGCGGACGAGAACATCTTTATGGAGACCGAGCGCGCCTACGACATGGCTCGCGAACTGGGCAAGAAGGACGGGCTGCTGGTGGGTGTATCGGCGGCCGGCGCCGTTGCGACGTCCCTGCAGATCGCCGAGCGCGAGGCGAAGGCTGGACGTGAGGCGGTCATCGTGACGATCCTCTGCGATTCGGCGGACAAGTACCTCACCGAACGCTTCTGGCGGGAAGGCTAGCGAACATGTTGAAACTGACCTACTCGGACTACGAGGCCTTGCGCGCGCACGGCGAGGAGACGTATCCGCACGAGTGCTGCGGCGCCATGTTGGGCCACGCGACGCCGGACGGCAACCAGGTGCGGCAGATCGTTCGCGCCGGCAACACGCGCACCGACCGCGCGCACGATCGCTACAACATCGCGCCCGAAGAGTTGATCAAGATCCAGCGGCAGGCGCGCAAGCTGGGCTTCGACATCGTGGGCTTCTACCACTCGCACCCGGATTGTCCGGCGCAGTGGTCGAAGACGGACTTCGACGAAGCTCACTGGGTTGGCTGCTCCTACGTCATCACGCGCGTGAACCAGGGCAAAGCCGACGTAACCAATTCGTTTCTTCTCACCGGCGCCGGTGAGGAAGACAAACAATTCATCGACGAAGCTGTCGAGATTGAAATGGAGAAGACCCAGGCATGAATATCCACATCCCCACGCCGCTACGCACTTATACTGGCGGCCAGCAGACCGTGAACGTACCCGGAGCGACGGTTGGCGAGGCGTTGACCCAGTTGGTGGGCGCCTATCCCGACCTGCGCCAGAATCTCTACACCGGCGACGGCAAGCTGCGCTCGTTCGTCAATATCTACCTGAACGACGACGACATCCGCTACCTGCCGGCGAAGGAAGCGACCGCCACCACCGAAAGCGATGAGTTAACGATCATCCCGTCGATTGCCGGCGGTTGTTGTTTGTAACGGATATTGTGGGGCACACGCAGAATTTGTAACCGTTCCTGAACGAACGGGACTCAGTTTGTAACGGAATTCGATCGGATGCCCGCGAACCTGGGCGAAGGACAACGAAATGACAACGGCGACCTTACCCGAAACAGCACTTCCCAAGCTTTCTAACGAAGAGATCTCGCGCTACTCGCGCCACCTGATCCTGCCCGAGGTGGGCATGGAGGGTCAGCAGAAACTGAAGGCAGCCAAGGTCCTGTGCGTTGGCACTGGCGGGCTCGGCGCGCCGCTTGCGCTGTATCTCGCGGCGGCAGGCGTCGGCACGCTCGGCCTGGTCGACTTCGACACTGTCGACGCCAGCAATTTGCAGCGGCAGATCATCCACTCCACCTCCACGGTCGGCAAGCTTAAAGTCGACTCCGCAGAAATCATGCTCAAGGGCCTGAACCCCTTCATGAACGTGGTGAAACACAACACCATGCTCACCAGTGCCAACGCGCTCGAAATCTTCAAGGACTACGACATCATCGCCGACGGCACGGACAACTTCCAGACGCGCTACCTGGTCAACGACGCGTGCGTGCTGCTCAACAAGCCGAACGCGTACGGCTCCATCTTTCGCTTCGAAGGGCAGGCCAGCGTCTTCGCCACCGAGGAAGGCCCGTGCTACCGCTGCCTCTATCCCGAACCGCCGCCGCCGGGCCTGGTGCCCTCGTGCGCGGAGGGCGGCGTGCTCGGCATTCTGCCCGGCCTCGTGGGCGTCATCCAGGCTACCGAGGTCATCAAGCTGATTCTCGGCATTGGCGATTCGCTCGCCGGCCGACTGCTGCTCGTCGACGCGCTGAGCATGCAGTTCCGCACGCTGAAGCTGCGGAAGAACCCGCGGTGCCCGGCCTGCGGCACGCACGAGATCAAGGAACTGATCGACTACGACCAGTTCTGCGGCATCGAAAAGCCGAAGAGCGTCGGGCCGCTGGAGGTTGCGCGCGACAAGGCGGTGGGCGAGGCCCCGGTAGTCGACGGGATTCCGCAGATCAGTGTCGAGGAACTCAAGCGCAAGATGGACGCGAAGCAGGATTTCTTCCTGCTGGATGTCCGTGAGCCGCACGAAGTCCCCATTGCCAATCTCGGTGCGCCACTCATTCCCGTTGGCGAGTTGGAGAAGCGCGTCGGCGAATTAGCGGCGCAGAAGGACCGCGAGATCGTCATTCACTGCCGCTCTGGCGCACGCAGCCAGAAGGCTGCGTTGATTCTGAAGAACGCCGGGTTCAAGAACGTGGAGAACCTCGCCGGCGGCATTCTCGCGTGGGCCGACAAGATTGATCCGACGATGCCGAAGTACTGAGGTTAGTTCTCGGTTGGGCGCTCGATGTGGTCCATCACAATCACCTCGGCGGGAAGCCATGCCCGTCTATGTAGCAAACTATAGATCGCGCTGTCAAACTCGCGCGTGGACCAGGAAGAGGCCTACTCAGTCTTGTCGTCGATCGTTAGAATCTGCAGACAGAGCGGCCGTTCCAGCATCGAGTCCATCTTGGCGATTGCGGCGACTGCCTTCTCGATCGTCGACGTAAGGCAAGGCTCCGTCGTGATGACAAACGGCAGCCGGTGCTTCGGATGCCCCGGATGCTGCAGCAGGGAATCGATGTTCGCGCCAACCTTCGCCAGCGCTCCAGCGATGCCCGCAACGATGCCGGGCTTGTCGTCCACGACGAATCGCAGGTAATGCGGCGCCATGAACTCGCCCGTGACCTGCCGCTTGCGCACCGGAAGCTGCACGGCGACCGAGCGCTGCGCAACAGCGAGAATGTCCGACACCACCGCGACCGCCGTAGGGTCACCGCCCGCGCCGTGGCCCGAGAACACGACGTCACCGCCGAACTTGCCGGTCGTCACCACCATATTCTGCGTGCCGTGCGACCATGCGATCGGCGAGGCCAGCGGCACCAGCATCGGCGCCACCCGAGCATGCACCACCTTGCCGTCAAGCTGTGCCCGCGAGACCTGCCGGATGGTGCAGTTCAGCTCCTTCGCGTAGGCAAAGTCGACGGCCTCAACGGTCGAAATCGTCTGGGTGGCTATCTGGTCCGGATCCAGTTCGGCGTGCATCGCGATGCGCGACAGGATGCACAGCTTGGCGCGCGCGTCGAAGCCGTCGACATCGGCCGACGGGTCCGCCTCGGCGTAGCCCAGCGCCTGTGCATCGGCCAGGACGGCGGCGTAGCTCGCGCCCGCCTCCATGTGGCTGAGGATGTAGTTGCAGGTGCCGTTCAGGATGCCGCTGATGCGTGTGATCTTGTCGCCGGAGAGCCCTTGCAGCATGCCTGCGATCACGGGAACTCCGCCAGCGACTGCCGCTCCGTGCATAAGCTGAACATTGTGCTTCGCTGCCAGCCGCGAGAGTGAGGCCCCGCGGTACGCGATGAGCTGTTTGTTGGCCGTGACCACCGACTTGCCCGCGCCGAAACTCTTGCGGACCCACGAGTCGATGGGGTTGATGCCGCCCGTTACCTCGGCCACGATGTGCGTGGGGGACTTCACGATGTCGTCGAAGTTGTCTGTCCACACGACGGAACTGGGCACATGCCGCGCCGCATCCGACTTGCGCTTGCGTTCGATGTCCCGGTTGAAGATGTGAGTGAGCTCGATGCCGGGAAACTTAGATTCGGCGAGCAGGCGGGCTACCGAACTGCCGACTGTGCCGAAGCCCAGCAGCGCGACCTTCACCGGTGCCGCTGCGGGTGCGGAGGATGTCTTCGAGGAAGTCGCTGCACTCTTCGGGCGTGGGGTCCTGCGTTTGGTTGCCATGTCAGTATTCGATCCTATCGGGCTGGGCGCACCAGGTGTTGAAACTTTCGATCGCCTCGTTACCCAGGAGGCGCTTGGTGGGAATCTTTCGTTGGTCGAGTGGGCGGCTCACTTCCGCGTAGAGGAAGGAGTCGTCGAAGCCGGCCGCGGCGGCGTCGGCGGCGGAATTGCCGTAAAAGATGGCGTCGCAACGCGACCAGTACAGCGCTGACAGGCACATCGGGCAGGGCTCGCAGCTGGTGTACATCACGCATCCCTTCAGTTGAAAGTCGCTCAGTGCCTTGCACGCTGCGCGGATGGCGACCACCTCGGCGTGTGCGGTGGGGTCATTCGTCGACGTAACCTGGTTCACTCCGGTAGCGATGATTTCGCCGTCGCGCACGACGACCGCGCCAAACGGGCCGCCCGCGCCGGATAGGACATTCTCCGTCGCCAGCGCGATTGCGCGCCTCATGAAGATTGGGTTGCCTTCGATGGTCTGGCCTCCATTTCCCGCCGCAAACACGAAGCACTTATCCCTTATACCGAGGTTTTCGATAGCGGATAATAGCGATTATGGCACACGCATTTACGGCAAGCCGGGTGGTAACTCCGCAGGGCACGCGACGCGCGGCTGTGCTGCTCGAGGAAGGCTCGGCGGATACAACAGGAGGATTCATTCGGGCAGTGTGCGAGATCGGCGATCTCCCCGCTAGGACGCACGTGGTCGACTTCGGCGAGCGCGCGCTGCTGCCCGGCCTGGTCGACACCCACGTTCATATCAACGAGCCCGGCCGCACCGAATGGGAGGGATTCGCGACCGCCACGCGTGCCGCTGCGGCGGGCGGCTTTACGACGCTAGTCGATATGCCGCTGAATTGCCTGCCCGAGACCACTACGGTCGCCGCCTTGAAGTTGAAGCGCAAAGCAGCGGCCGGGCAATGCATGGTGGACTGGGCTGCGTGGGGCGGAGCGGTCGCCGACAATCAGGCCCATCTGCTTCCGCTGGCTGGCGCCGGAGTGCCGGGATTCAAGTGCTTCCTCATCTATCCCGGCTGCGACGGGTTCACCATGATCGACCGCGAGCAGTTGGAGCGCGCCCTGCCGGCCATCGCGGAATCCGGTCTACCGCTGCTGGTCCACGCGGAGTTAGCCGGCCCGATCGACGCCGCCTGTGCGAACCTCCGCGACGCCGACTGGCGCAAGTTCTCCACCTACCTCGCTTCGCGTCCCGACGAGGCGGAGCTTCAAGCCATCCGCCTGATGATCCAGTTCAGCCGACAGTACGGCGTCCGCATCCACATCGTGCACCTGGCAACCGCACAAGCGCTGAAGGAACTGAACGCCGGCCGTGCGGAGGGCCTGCCCATCAGCGCCGAGGCTTGTCCGCATCACCTCCACTTCGCCGCTGAGGATATCGCGGACGGCGCCACGCTGCTGAAATGCACGCCCCCCATCCGCAGCCGCGCCAACCGTGAAGCCCTGTGGCAAGGCCTGCGCGACGGCTCCATCGACATGATTGCCACGGACCACTCGCCGTGCCCGCCGGAGATGAAACGCATGGACGTGGGCCGCTTCGACCTCGCGTGGGGCGGCATTCCCAGCCTCTCCGTCGCGCTGCCGGTGGTGTGGACCGATGCCGCACGTCGCGGGTTCGGACTGGACGAGATTGGCCGGTGGATGTCGGCGAGGCCCGCAGCACTCGCCGGGTTGAGCGACCGCGCCGGGGCGCTCGAGGCTGGGCGCAAGGCCGACTTTGTGGTCTTCAATCCGGAAGCTGAATTTGTGGTCACTCCCGAATGCCTGCATTATCGCTACGCCATTTCGCCCTACATGGGCGAGACCCTGCGCGGCGTGGTGGAAGCCACTTACCTGTGTGGCGAACCCGTGTACCGAGCGGGTCAGTTTATTTCTGGCGCGCGGGGCAGGGAACTCACGTTATGCTAGACAATCGAAGCGTTCCATCTGTCTGCACCTTCCGATCGTCGTGACGATGACAACTACCAACGCCGTCCTCGCCAATTGGAACGCGCTCGACGCCGAGGCCGCGGCGCGCGAGGTCCTGCCCTGTTGCGGCTCACGCGCCTGGGCGAATGCGGTTGCAGCACGCCGGCCATTCGCCGATGCCCAGCAGTTATTTCAGGAGTCCGACATTATCTGGGCAGCGCTCGCCGAGCCGGACTGGCGCGAGGCTTTCGAGTCGCACCCCCGCATCGGTCAGCAGTACGCGCGCGCTGCTACCGCTGAATCGCTTGCCTGGTCCTCGGAAGAACAGCGTGCGGCCATGTCCGCCGCTGGGTCGCAGGAGACCGTCGCAAAGCTTGCCCTGGCCGAGGGAAACCGGCAGTATGAAGAAAGATTCGGCCGCATCTTCATCGTGTGCGCAGCGGGCAAGAGCGCTGCGGAGATTCTCGAAATTTTAAATGCGCGCATGCAGAGCACGGCCGCCGATGAGTTGCTGGAAGCGGCAGAACAGCAGCGCCGGATCACGCAGCTTCGTCTTCGCCGCTGGCTGGGAGTGACTTAGAAATGGGTATCTCGACGCACATTATCGACACCTCGCTGGGAAAGCCGGCTGCCAATGTCGGCGTGACTTTGTCCTGGTTCCGTGACAACGCCGCTGGCGGACTCTGGGAACAAATCGGCAGCGGTCGCACCGACAACGATGGCCGCTGCAAGACTTTGCTTGGCGATCGCCCCCTTGTAGCCGTCGACTACAAACTCCACTTCGACGTCGGCGTGTACTTCCACGACCTGCGCATCTCCGCACTCTATCCTTCCATCGAAATCGTTTTCCGCATCGCTGATCCATCGCAGCATTACCATATTCCTTTATTACTGACCGCAAATGGTTACACAACGTATCGCGGAAGCTGACTTGCCTGGAAAAGAGGAACGAAATGATTGAGCTCGCTGAAAATCGCTATGGAAAATCGCGCGTTCGCCTGATGAAAGTGACGCGGAGCCCCAAGGGAAATGAACTGCGCGAATGGACCGTGCAGGTGCTGCTCACCGGGGACTTTGATTCCGCACACTACGAAGGCGACAACAGCAAGATTCTGCCGACCGACACGATGAAGAACACGGTCTACTCCGTTGCGCGCAGGTCTTCCGCAATATCGATGGAAGATTTCGCGAAGGAACTCATCGACTTTCTGCTGGGCCGCAATCCGCAGGTTTCCTCGATCTCGGTTGCGGTGGAAGGCACCCTGTGGAAACGCCTGACGGTCGACGGCAAGCCGCATCCCACCAGCTTCATGCGCGGCTCGGGCGAGGTGCAGACGACCATGGTCTCGCGCGGCCGGACGGGTGGATTCAGCATTCACTCAGGCCTCAAGAATCTCGTCGTCATGAAGACCGCGGACTCGGGCTTTGAGGACTACATCGTGGACGAGCTGACCACGCTGAAGCCTACTGACGATCGGCTCTTCTGCACGGCCGTTGCCGCCGAGTGGCGCTACACCGTGCAGACGCTGGCGTTCGATACGATGCGTTCGGCGCTGCGCGAGGCGATGATCAAGACCTTCGCCAACCACAAGAGCAAGTCGGTGCAGGAGACGCTGTACGAGATGGGCAAGAGCGGGCTGGAGCGCGTCGCGGAGGTGGACCAGATCGACCTCGTCATGCCGAATAAGCACTGCCTGCTCGTGGACCTCTCACGCTTCGGGCAGGAGAACCCGAACGAGATTTTTGTGCCGACCGACGAGCCTGCGGGACACATCGAGGCCCGCGTGAGGCGCAAGGCGTGAAGCTGACAGCAGGAGCGCTGGAGAGGTCGCAGATTGAAGCTGATCTCCATCGACACAACCCGCCATTCACCACTCCAGACGGCTTTGCAGATAGCGTGGATGGTGGTGCCCGATGCACTAAATTAGAGTGTGAATCGAATACGATGCAGCGATTCCCTGATCAGATTGGATTAGCCCGTTGACTGTAGCGAAAACATCGCACGCGGACCGCATCCTCGCTCGTTGCCGCGAACTCGCGCTCTGCACCGAGGTCGCGGGCGAAACCACGCGAACGTTCCTCGCGCCGTCGATGCATCGCGTGCATGCGCTGGTGGGTGGCTGGATGCGGGGCGCCGGAATGAACGTCCGCGTGGACGCAGCGGGCAACCTGCGCGGAGTGCTGGCTGCCTCCGATCCCGACGCGCCCTGTCTTTTCATCGGATCGCATCTCGACACAGTGGTGCACGCCGGTCCTTTCGACGGCATCCTCGGCGTGGTCGCCGGAGTCGCGGTGGTGGAGCAATTGGTCGAGGATGCTCGTGCAGTTTCGCCCGCTTCGCGTCTCCCCTTTGAGATAGAAGTCATCGGCTTCTCCGAAGAAGAAGGCGTGCGCTTTGGGAAGCCGTTTCTCGGCAGCCTCGCGCTGGTCGGAGAGCTTGATTCTGCCACGCTCGCGCGCACGGATCGCGAGGGCGTCAGTGTCGCGGATGCGATCCGTAGCTTTGGCCTCGATCCTGCGGAACTACCCGCCGCCCTGATTCACCACTCCGCCTTCGGCTACCTCGAGTTCCACATTGAGCAGGGGCCCGTGCTCGAGAGCGAGGGCCGCGCGTTGGGCGTAGTCGACGCGATCGCCGGTCAGACCCGCATGGAGTTCATCTTCACCGGCCAGGCGAACCACGCGGGCACAACGCCCATGGGGCCGCTACGGCACGACGCGCTGGCGGCAGCGGCGCAGTGGATTGTCGAGGTCGAGCGTTACGCCAACGCCTGCGCCGGCCTGGTTGCCACGGTTGGCAAGGTCGAGTCCAGTTCCGGTGCGGGCAACGTCATCGCCGGAAAGTTCACGGCCACGCTTGACGTGCGCCACGCGCAGGATGCGGTGCGCCACGCCGCCGTCCAGCACTACCTCGACTACGCCCATGTTGCGGGGGCAGTCCGCGGCGTCACAGTCGCCCACGCGACCTCGATCGACCAGCCCGCGGTGCCCATGGGCTCCGAGTTGTCCGCGCTGGTGGCTGCCGCCTCCGCCCGCGTCACGGGCCTGGAACCGCGGTCGATCACCAGCGGCGCCGGCCACGACGCCATGATCGTCGCGCGCCGCGTACCTTCCGCAATCCTCTTTCTGCGTACGCCGGGCGGCCTCAGCCATCACCCCGACGAGACCGTCCTGCCTGAAGATGTCGAAGCAGCCTTCGCGACCGGAGTGGAGTTCCTGCGGAGCTTGCGCGATGATAGAGCGATGCTCGAACGAATGGCCGCGCACGCCACGCCACGAAAGCGGGAAGACCTCCATGCATAATCTCGGCCGCACCCGCAGCGCGAATCAGCGCGACCACCTGCTGCTCACTCCCGACACCTTCGTGCGCACGCCGCTGCCGGGTATGCAGAACGGCATGGGCATCGTTCATGTTTCGCCCGCGGCCGGCGCGGCCTTCACGCAATACACAGCGGAACTCGAAGCCGCCGGAACACTCGGGCCCACGGCTGCGCAGCGCTTCGTGTACGTCCTGAGCGGCGATGTTGATCTCGCCACCGACACGAGCTTTTACTCGCTCGGGCCTTGCGACTACGCCTATATCCCGGCCGGACTTGCTCACACGTTGACCGCGCAATCGGCATCCAGAGTTGCTGTCATTGAAAAGAACTACCAGCCTCTCGCGGAAATCGCCGCGCCGACTCTGCTTGTCGGCAGTGAAGCCAAGATCGCATCCACGCCGCTGATGGGCGACATCGGCTTGCAAGTCCGCGCGCTCCTGCCCGACCAGCCTGCCTTCGACTTTGCCGTCAACACCATGATCTACCAGCCCGGCGCGGCCCTGAGCATGGTCGAAATCCACGTGATGGAGCACGGCCTGCTGATGCTCGAAGGTGGCGGCATCTATCGGCTCGGCGATGCATGGTACCCGGTCACCGCGGGCGATTTTATCTGGATGGCCCCGTTCTGCCCGCAGTGGTTTGGCGCGCTCGGCAAGCAGCCCGCAAAGTATCTAATCTATAAAGACTGGAACCGCCATCCGCTGGCGTGACCGCTGCAGTTCTACGTCGCACATTATTTCCGGGTGCAGGAGGCAAGGATGCAGACCGAGACAGGAAGTCCAACGACTCGCATCGAGTCGCGTGAGATCGCGATTGACGCACCTCGCCTGATCAGCGAACTCCACACGCTCGCCTCGTTCACCTCCATCGAGCCCTCCACCGAAGGCACCGCCGTCACGCGCATCGTCTTTACGCCGGACGATCTGCGGGCCCGCGCATGGCTCAAGCGTCTCGCCGAATCCGAAGGCCTTGTCATCCGCGAAGACGCGGTGGGCAACACCTTCTTCCGCTGGGTCGGCACTTGGCCCGATCTCCCCGCCGTGGCCACCGGCTCGCACATTGACGCCATCCCCCACGCCGGAATGTACGACGGCACGGTCGGCGTGCTGGGTGGCCTCGAAGCCATCCGTGCCCTCAAGCGCTCGGGCGCGCGCCCCCACCGGTCTATCGAATTGGTCCTGCTCACATCCGAAGAGCCAACCCGCTTCGGCATCGGCTGTATCGGCAGTCGGCTGCTTTCCGGCACGCTCGACCCCGATCGTGCCGACTCACTCCACGGCGCCCAGCGCGGATCCGAAGACGAGACACTCGTCCAGGTTCGCACGGCTGCCGGCTTCACCGGCCCTCTGTCCAGCGTGCGCCTGCCTCCCAACTACTTCCACGCCTGGGTGGAACTTCACATTGAACAGGGCCCTCTGCTCGAACGGGAAGGCATCCCCATCGGCATCGTTACCGCCATCGCCGCGCCTGCGAGCTACCGCTTCACCATCGAAGGCGTGGGAGGGCACGCCGGCGCGCTCCTGATGCCCGACCGCCGCGACGCCCTGTGCGCCGCCTCCGAAGTCATCCTGTCGCTGGAGAAGCACGCGCTCGCCACGAAGGCCATCGACACCGTTGCTACCGTTGGCACCTGTGACGTGTATCCCGGTGCCGTCAACAGCGTTCCCAGCCGTGTCACTTTGCAGGTGGACATCCGCGACATCGATCCCGATCGCCGCGAAGGCGTTATGCAGTCCGTCCGCCGCGACGTCGAAGCCATCGCGGCCCGTCGCGGAGTCCGCATCGCCGAGACGCTGATCAATGCGGATCAGCCCGCCATTAGTTCGCCGCACATTGTCGAGGTCATCGACGGCATCTGCCAGGGTTATGGTCTCACTGCGAAGCGCATGGTCGCTCGCGCTTACCACGACTCGTCCTTCGTCGCGTGCATCGCGCCCATCGCCATGATCTTCATCCCATGCCGCGGAGGCGTCAGCCATCGGCCCGATGAGTACGCCACGCCCGCCGACATCGCGTCCGGTACGCGCGTGTTGGCCTCCGTTCTTGGTAAGCTTGCCTCGGAGTAAGAGCCTATGCCGATCCGATCCATCAATCCCGCAAACGGCATTGAACTTCGCAGCTTCACCCCGCTGACCAGCGAAGCGCTGCTGCGGAAGATCGGCCTCGCCGAATCGGCCTTCGCTCAATACATCGACGTCCCGCTCAGCCACCGCGCACTGTGCATGCGCAAGCTCGCGAACCTGCTCGAGTCCGAGGCCGCTGACCTGGGTGCGCTGATCACCGGCGAAATGGGCAAGCCCGTGGCCGCAGCCCGCGCCGAGGTGCTCAAGTGTGCCAGCGTCTGCCGGTACTATGCGGATCACGCCGCCCGCATCCTCGCGCCGGAGCACATCGACACCGGGGCGACCGACTCCTCTGTGCGCTGGGACCCGCTCGGCGTTGTGCTTGCGGTGATGCCGTGGAACTTCCCTTTCTGGCAGGTTTTCCGCTTCCTTGCACCCGCTCTGATGGCCGGAAACGTCGGTCTGCTGAAGCACGCCTCCAACGTGCCCCAATGCGCGCTCGCCATCGAAGCACTGGTACGGCGCGCGGGTTTCCCCGACGGCACTTTTCAGACACTGCTGATCGAGGCCAGCCAGGTGGAGATGGTGCTCGCCGACGAACGTGTGGCAGCAGTCACGGTCACCGGCAGCGAGTCTACCGGCCGCGCGATCGCCGCCCAGGCAGGATGGCTCATCAAGAAGTCGGTGCTCGAACTCGGCGGCAGCGATCCATTCATCGTGATGCCTTCGGCCGACCTCGACGTCGCCGTCACTGCCGGCGTCCGCGCCCGCTGCATCAACAACGGCCAGTCCTGCATTGCTGCCAAGCGCTTTATCATCGCCGACTCGATCTACGATGAATTCGAGACCCGCTTCGTCGCCGGCATGAAAGCGATGAAGATCGGCGATCCCCTGCTCGAAGACACGGAGATTGGACCGCTCGCCACCGTGGCCCAGGTCAATGATGTCCACGCGCAAGTGCGGACCGCGATCAAGGCGGGCGGTCGCGTGCTGACCGGCGGAGAGCGCATGGTCGGCAAGGGCAATTACTACGAGCCCACCGTGCTGGTCGGCGTTCCGCGGACTGCGGAGGTCTATCGCGAAGAGATCTTCGGGCCGGTCGCAATGCTCTTCCGGGTGCGCGATATCGACGAGGCCATCGCCGTGGCGAACGACACTCCGTTTGGTCTCGGCGCATCCGTCTGGACCCGTAGCGACGCGGAGCAGCGGCGCTTCGTCGCCGGCCTGCAAAGCGGAGCTGTCTTTGTCAACGCACCCGTGGCCAGCGACCCCCGCGTGCCGTTTGGGGGCGTCAAGCACTCGGGCTACGGGCGCGAACTGTCGGCCGCTGGGATGCGCGAGTTCCTCAATGCAAAGACTGTCGTCGTCGCCGAACCGGTCGCTGCTAAACAGCCCCAGCCCATGCAGCAGCCGGCTCATCGCGCCACCGGCACCGACTCCGCCGACCGCGGCCCCATCCCATTTCGCGAAGTTCGGGAGCGAAGCATCAAGTCCACGAGATAGGCTTTGCAACGGACGCTTCCCGCGGCGGTCTCTGCGAGCGGTTTTCTTGGGCCGCGCAGAAAAGGGAAGGGCGCGACCGAATGGCCGCGCCCCGTGTTTCTTCCGACGGATGCCGGGTTAGAAGTTGAAGTTTGCCGAAAGCGTGATGTGCCGCACCGCGTTCGAGCTGCCAAAACCGCCGCCGATCGAGGTGACCTTGCCAAAGTTGGAATTCGACAGGTTGCTGACTGGCGATCCGTAGGGGACCTGGTTGAACAGGTTCAGGACTTGCAGTCCAAGGGACAGGTTGTATTTGCGCCCTGTGTTGGACCCCCGTCCACCGCCGAAGCCGCCACCGCCAGGTCCACCGCCACGTCCGCCGCCACCACCGCCAAAGCCGCCGCCACCGGGTCCACCGCCACGCGGGCCTCCGCCACCGCCGCCGGATCCACCGGGTCCACCGGGTCCACCGGGGCCGCCGGGTCCGCCTGCGGCCTGTTGTGCGGCCTGACGGGCCTGGGCAGCAAGTGCCGCCTCAGTCTTCGGACCGAAACCGAAGGTTCTGGAGAGCCGCAGGTTGAAGCTCACGTTGTTCGGGCCGGTGCAGAAGTTGACCGGAATCTCGGTGTAGTTCTCGCCGGCAGTCAGGGTAGTGCCCTGTGTCCCTGCAACGAAGTTATTCGGATTGATGCAATTAAGGAACGACGAAGGTACGGGGCCACTCTTGAATGCGGGGCGATCATCGGTTACGCCGTCGTCATTATTATCCAGGCCCGTCGTAATGCTGTAGGGCCGGCCGGACGACACTTGCATAATCGGGCTGGCCGTAACCAGGAAGGGAAGGGGAATCGATCCCAGCAGCGTCATCTGGCTGCGCACTCCAAAGGTGGCGCGCCCGTAATCGTACGCAGGGTGATATGGATCGGTGATGCCGCTGGTGTTGGAGTTGGCCCAGTTTGCCGAATAGAAGCCCGTGATGCTGGTACCCTTAGGCGTCTGGATTCGGACGTTGGTCGTGAGTTGGTTCTGCCGGAAGACACCTTCCGACTCGCTGCACTGGATGTAGCCGGTGGTCAAGCTCGTCGGATTTGGGCAGTAGCCCGAGCCGATCGGGAATACACGCGTCATGAATTGATGGATCCCATGCCCGTTCAGGTAGGTTACGGAAAGGCTGGTGTACTTCCCGAGTTTCTGTTCCACAGTGCCCGCGGCCTCGACCATGTACGGTGCGCGCAGTCCAAGTCCCGCTGCCGGAACCTGAACCCGGCTGGAGGAGTTCAGGCCCGACCCCGAGGTGCAGCCGGAGGTGTTCGATGGTGAGCAGGTTGATCCGGGGTCCAGGTAGAGCGTGGTGGACTGGTTGGTCGGGTTGCCCTGGGTCAGATTGGTAATGCTGCCCAGGCTATAGCGGTCGTAGAAGATGCCGAATCCGCCGCGCAGCACGGTGATGGTCGGTTTCCCATTCTTCCGCGGAACGCCATAAGCGATCGACACGCGCGGGGCGAAGTCGTGTGTGCTGTTGATGTAGTTCTGCGCCTCCATGCGCACGCCGTAGCTGATGGTCAAATTGTTTCTGGCCTTCCAGTCATCCTCCAGGTAAAGGCCCACGTCGGTCTCGCGAGCATTGACCGTCGGATGATTGATCGTGGTAAGCGAGAACTGGAACGGGATGCCGCACTGATAGGAAGCGTACCGGGGATAGTTCGTCCCCGGAGTGTTCGGGTTCGGCAGCATGTTGGCCGTCAGGCATGGGGTCGTGGCGTTCGAGATGCAATTGGCCTTATTGGACGCAGAAGCATTGGGGTCGGTGCACGGATCCAGCAGGTAGGAGTACTGCAGCGACCCATTCTGAGTGGTGCTCGAATTGATCGTGTTATCTTCGGTCCGCAAGCGCCCGCCCGCCCGTATGAAGTTCTTGGTCAACTGGATGGACGTATAGTTCTGGAATTCGATGTGGTTGTCAGTGGTGCTGGTGCCGCCGCTGCCGGTACCGTTCGTGGTGAAGTTGCCCACCACCGAAACCATGGTGCCGGGATTGACCGGATTGGAACTGGACATTTCGTGTTCAAACTCGAAGCGCGTCTCATTGATCACGCGGTCGCTCAGCAGTTGGGTATCGCTGATCTGGATGGTGTTGTCGGCGCTGCTTGAGGAACTTGCCTGGGTGGTCAGCGAGTTGCCGCTGCCAGGATTCGTGCTCGAGCCGGTCTCGTACGAGTAGCGCGCGGTGAACGTATTCTTCGCTCCCACCATGGTGTCGAAACGCGGGTTGATCTCCCAGCGCTTCTGCGGGGCGGACACCGCGCGCGCCGTCAGCGGATACGGATTGGCGCTGCAGGTCAGGTCGCCAGGGCTGCAGACGGTGGTTGCATTCGGCCCAGCGCTGTAAATAGCCGGGGGATTGATGATGTTGTTGTTGGCAATATCGCGGTAGGTCCCGTTCAGCGAAAAGGACATGCCCGGCCGGATCGGCCCTGTGAGATTGCCGATATAGAACAGCTGGTGATAGTTCGGCTGAACGTTCGCGGGGCCCAGGAATGGCGTCGAGGTATTGAATATCTTGTCCTGACCCTGAATACTTCCGCCGCCGTGGAACTTGTCCGCGCCGGGCTTGGTGATGATCTCGATGCGTCCGTATCCGGCCCGGTCGTATTGTGCCGAGAAGGGATTCTGATTGATGCGGATTGCCAGGATGGAGGACTTGGGGGGCAGTTGACCGCCGGTGAAGCCATCGATATAAATCTGGCCGCCGTTGGGACCCATTGACGGGCCTGCGAGCGCCGTCAACTCAGCCTGCAACTCGTCCGGATCGTCGGAGAGTGCATTCAGCGCGTCCCCGCTGATGACGGTGGCGCTCTGGTTACTATCGGGGTCCACGTTGAGCTGGACGGTATCCGTTGTGACATTCACGGCCTGCGTGATGTCCGCCAACGCCATCTTGACGTCTGAGTTCACGTTTGCGCCTGCAGTCACAACGATGCCCGTCTTCACGAAGGAGCCGAAGCCAGGCGCAGTCGCCGACACAGTGTACGTGCCCGCAGCCAGGCCACGGAACGAGTAGGTTCCGTCGCTCTTCGAGGTGGTGGACTGCGCCTTGCCGGCCGCTGTTGTCAGCGTCACCGTCGCTCCCGGAATCAACGCGTCATCCGGATCGACGACCATGCCGTGTACCGTGGCACCGGTGGCTGGAGCCTGCTGCGCAGTCGCAGCAAAGGGTAGCGAAGCGGCGAGAGAGATCAAGAAAATGGACAGACCCTTACGAAAAGACATCCTCACTCCTAGAAAGTTCCCAAGACAATTTGCATTCGTGCAAAGGTTGAAGCGCGTCATTCGGCCCCACCGCCGCCGCCGCCGCCGATACTCATCGACAGATCCATGCCACCGTTGGGGTTCGCGGTCAGAATTGGGTCGACCCCTGTAAGAAGAGTCACTGCCGTCACGGTGTTCGCGCCGGGTGTCGGCTCACTGGCGACGACCATCACCGCATCCCCTTTTTTCAGGTCTGCCAGTTCGATCGGGGGAAAGCGAGTGATCATCTGGGAGAGATCGGCGCCTGCGGAACGGCGCGCCCCACCGGCTGCATCCGGTGCACCGGGACCACCCCGGCCTGCGCCGCCAGCGGCGCCACCGCTGCGCGCGGCGAACATGTTTGCCATCTGTGCCGGCATGCTACGAAGGTTGGAGTTTGCCGTCACATTGACGGTGATCATCCTCTTGGTCGCAAGGTCCTTCAGGGTAATCTTTCCGGCCGCTTCGTCCACTGCCGAAATCTGGCCCGAGAGGTTCTCGAACGATCCGCTGATGACTTCCTCAGCCTGCACCGAAGAGCCATCCTCCGACTTCGCGCCGCGCGCCTGTAATTGGTCCTTGGGCTGAATCTCCGCGAGCGTGCTCGGCTTGGCGTCCTGGTACTTCACTGAATCGCCCGCGAATCGTTTGAAAGTCGTCTTGGCGGAAGTATTCACAACGATCTTCTTCGCACCCGAAGTAATCGTGACCGCACCGGTTGCCGGATCGACGGCGCTGACCATGCCTCCCACCCCGCGGGCCTTCCAGTCGGCTTGCTGCGCTGCCTGCATCGAGGCGATATCGGCAGACTTCATCAGGATCACGCGCACCGCACTGAAGGTCGCCGGTGTATCCCCCGCTTTGCCGGTCACCAGAACACGATCGCCCACCGTAACGTCCGTCAACTCACCGGGAGTCGCTGTCTTCAGGTCGGTGCTGCCGACCGGGAGTTTCACGACCTTCGCACCAGAGGCCACGTTCACCGTCATCGATTGCCCGGCATCCGTCGTCATCGTGATCGTGCTGGCGGAGATCGAGTTGACTGTGCCTCTCTGCGAGGCGGCAGTTGGAGCCGCAACAGTCGGCGCCTGCGCTTGCACCGCAAGCGTATCGGTTGAGCCAGCCAGCAAGAGCACTGCGGCAAGGCTGAGTGCAATCTTAAGACGAAGCGAGTAGTTCTGAATTGCCATTTAAGTCCTCATCTGAGCCTGCCGCCGGAAACATCTCCTTGAACGACGCCGTTGAACCGCCAGACCCCAGGCACCGGACTCGCGTTCCCTGGCAAGCTAAGTGTGTTGTCTATGTAAGAATACGAGCCGCCAACCCAAAAGTTTCGTGCAACTCGAACATTCCGGTCCTGTACCTTGCTTTCTGCGAGCGAATAGGAGGCGAAGCTCGATCAATCCACAGGCCTATCCAGAAAAACCTTGGCCAAACCAAGCAAACGTTTCCATCGCGGAAAGCGTCTGCCCGTTGCTCACTGGTCCTGTTGAAGCATAAATGCACCAGGCTTACGAGAGCATTAAGCCCCTGGCGATTCTGCCTCCGCGAGCCCCTGCTCAGGCTCGCTGGACAGCACCGCAAGCGTAGTTGGAGGAAGCAGTATCTTCCCCGCATCGCTGCCGACGCCAGAGCGCGAGACCAGCGCCACGCGGAAACCCTCCGCGACCTCAAAGCTCGCGTCCTGCTTTCCTAGATTCACCAGCACCTGCACGCCGCCGCGGTCCATCACCAGCCAGTTTGCCTGCGCATCGAACCGCACCTGGATATGGCCCATGTCGCCATCGTTCAGCCCGATCGACCCGCGACGCAGATGAATCAGCGTGCGATACCAGTCCAGCATCTCGCGGTGAGGCCCGTCGCCAACCTCCGCCCAGTTCAACCTGGAGCGTTCGAACGTCTCGAGCGCCTCCGGATCCGGAATCTCCTGCGCTTCAAACCCAAACGCAGCGAACTCCCGCTTGCGCCCTTCGGACACCGCCTTCGCCATCGCTGGATCGTCGTGATCCGCGAAGTAAAGGAAAGGCGTCGACGCCGCGAACTCCTCCCCTTGAAACAACAGCGGCACAAACGGCGCTGTCAGCACCAGGCCGGCTGCCACCTTTGCAGCGTCCATTCCGACAATTTGCTGCAACCGATCGCCCTGGGCGCGATTTCCCACCTGGTCGTGGTTCTGGATGAACCCGAGAAAATGGTGCGCTGAGATTCCCTCCACCGGCCGCCCATGGCGTCGTTGACGGTAGCTCGAATACTCGCCGCCATAGACGAACACTTTCGTCAGTGCCTTCACCAGTTTCTCCAGCGTCCCGAAGTCGGAGTAGTAGCCCAATCCCTCTTCGTGGTGCAGGATCGTGAACAGCGCATGGTGGAAGTCGTCGTTCCATTGCGCATCCATTCCGTACCCACCCGCCTCGCGCGGTGTCACTACCCGCGGATCGTTCAAGTCGCTCTCTGCGATCAGCACCAGCCTTCGGCCCAGAGTGGTCGCCAGCACTTCAACCTCGGCCGAGAGTTGCTCCATAAAGTGGATCGCCGAGCGGTCCACAAATCCGTGCACCGCATCCAGCCGCAGCCCATCGATGTGATAGTTCCTCATCCAGAACAGCGCGTTGTCGCAGAAGAACCGCCGCACCTCATCGCTGCCGGCCTCCTCCAGGTTCACCGCATCACCCCACGGCGTGCAGTGGCGATCGGTCAGATATGGCCCAAACTTCCCCGCATACGCGCCCACTGGCCCAAAATGGTTGTAGACCACGTCCAGGACCACAGCCAGCCCACGCCCATGGCACGCATCGACAAACCGCTTCAAACCATCCGGCCCTCCGTAGTGTTGCGTCACGGCAAACAGATCGACGCCGTCGTATCCCCATCCACGGTCCCCGGCGAACTCATTCACCGGCATCAACTCAACATGCGTGATGCCCAGCCCGACTAGATAATCCAACCGGGCAACCGCCCCGTCGAACGTCCCCACCGCCGTAAACGTGCCGACATGCATCTCGTACAGAATTGCACTGGCCAACGGAGGAGCATGCCAATGCTCGTCGTGCCACTCGTGCGCATGCTGATCGTACACACGCGACAGGCCGTGCACCCCCTGCGGCTGCCACTCACTCCGCGGATCGGGATACACCGTCGGATCGTCATCGAGTTGAAATCCGTAGTCCGAGTCCGCGCCTGCGTCTGTCACCGAGGCCTTCCAATACCCGCGCAGGTCGGGCCCCTCCATCGGGTATATCGCATCCCCAACTTTTACCGAGACCCGCTTCGCGCCCGGCGCCCACACCGCAAATTCACGCATCGCTTTGTTCCCTCACGGCTCGCACCTCATACTCGATCCTCACACGCTGATCGCTGATCGTCGACGCTGATGCGCATCACTCCCTCACCAGCAGCGCCACTGGAAAATCCCGCAGCGCTTCTTTCATCGCGACCTTGCCGCCCAGCACCGCTGCCCCCGTCAGCCGGTTCATCCATTTTCCCTGCGGAAGCTCCACAGCCGTGTCTTCCCACTCTCCGCCAAGCATCATCGTCAGTCGCGGCACAATCGTGGCCACACTCGCACCACGCAGGTACGCGATCGCGTGTTCTGCTTTCGGCCCCTGCACCTCGAGCGGCGTGTAAGCCGCTTCCGCCCCAAAGCACTCCGGCTGCTCCTTCCGCAGGCAGAGCGCCTGGTGAATCGTCCACAACTTCGGCAAGCCCTCCTCTGCGCGCCGCATCACCTCGCCCGCGGCACCGGCCGGAGGCAGCCGATGAATCTCCTGCAACAGCTTCCTCCGCAGCGAGTAATCCACCGGCCGCCTATTGTCCGGGTCGACTAGGCTCAGGTCCCACAACTCCGCCCCTTGATATAGATCCGGCACACCCGGAGCCGTGTACTTCATCAGGGTCTGCGCCAGCGAGTTCACCCGCCCCGCGTCCCTCACCTCGTCCACAAAACGCTCAAGATCGGCTACAAACGGAACGTAGCCCATCACTGCATCAAGAAACGCGCGCAGCGCATTCTCGAACTCCGCGTTATTCGCGGTCCACGAAGTCCCTTGCTTGGCTTCGCGCGTCGCCTTCAGCATGTACTCCTGCAGACGCTCCACCGCGATCGGCCACGCGCCGATCAAGGTCTGGTACAGCAAGTACTCCGTGTTGCGATCGGGCATATCGCCGTGCCCGCCGCCTGACAACTCCGTCCGCAGATCGTTATTCATCCGCGACCAGCGGTTCAGCGCCCCGCCGAACTTCGCCGGCATCTCCGAAAGCACCGCCAGTCGGGCCCGCACGTCATCGCTCCGCTTCGTGTCGTGCGTCGACAGCGTCGTCATCGTGTGCGGATGCGTCGCCTGCATCTTCGCGTTATACGCGTGAAACTCCGCCACGCCGATCCCGTTCGACCCCGGATCGCCCCCCACCTCGCACATCGCCACCAACCGGTTGTAGCAGTAGAACGCGGTATCCTCCACGCCCTTGGCCATCACCGGCGGCGTGAACTGCTGGAACCGCATCAGGAATTCGGACTCCTGCTTGCCCTTCGCTTCAATCGTCAACACCCCGCGCAAAAAATCGAACAGCCCCGCGCCGATGTCCCGTCGTTTCTGCTTCGCGCATTCGATCGCCTGCTCGATATGCCCGCGATCCTCGTCCGTAATCTCGCCTCGTGCCGGAGCAACATAGCTCCGGTAGACCGCAAAGCAGGCGGCAATCTCGCGGATCGCGCGCCGCATCTCCGCCCGGGTGTAGTCGCGTTGATCCCGGTTGGCCTCGCAGATTTCCACCAGCAGCGAGGTCAGACGGTTCACGTCGCTACCCAGCGCCTCCTGCGTTGCATTGATCTTCTTTTCGTGCGCAAGGGCACGGAAGTCCGTCGGCTCCGACGTGAACTCCTCATAGATATCGTCGAGCTCTTCCATCCCCTGCGGCGACACCAGCACTCCCAGCGCCACGTTCAGAAAGTCGTATCCGCTGGTCCCTTCAATCGGCCAGCTCTCGCGCAGAAACTCACCCGGCTCCAGAATCTTTTCGCCCACAATCCACGCATTCGGAGCATGCTCGCGTAGCCGCCGGAAGTACTGCAGCGGATCGCGCAATCCATCCGGATGATCAATGCGCACTCCATCCAGCACCCCACGCCGCAGCCAGTCCAGCACCAGCGCATGCGTCTCTTCAAATACATGCTCTCGTTCCACGCGCAGCCCGATCAGCGTGCTCACGTCGAAGAATCGCCTGTATCCAAGCTGCTGATCCGCGGTCTTCCAATACGCCAGCCGATAGTTCTGCTGATTCAGAAAATCGTCCAGTACATCCACGTCGTCGTTCAACTCTGCGACCGCCTGGTCGAGTGCCTCGCCGATCCCCGGCTCCTCCAGGCACAGCCGCGCCAGCAGCCCCTTCAGTACAACCTTGTCCCGATGCCGCGCCAGGATGGTTTGCCGGTCCGCATACTCCGGAGAGGGCAGGCGCCCAAACGACGCCGCCAGAAAACTCAGTGTGTCCGACTTCGCAGTCTCCGCCGCCCTCGCCAGAATCACCGGCAGCGACTGCGGAGCTAGAGGCAGCTTCACCTCTCCGTACTCCGCCTGAAAGCTGCTCCCGTGCCGCACCACCTTGATGTCGCCGGCCTGCAGCACCTTCCCGTACTGGTCCGCCAGCACCGGCACCAGCACCTTGTTGCGCAGGCGCTCCTCATAGGGCCGCCAGTCGATGTCGAAGAACGACGCATAGCGGCTCGACTCGCCATTCTCCATCACGTCCCACCAATAGCGGTTCTCCTTGCCCAGCGACATGTGGTTGGGCACAATGTCCAGCACCTGCCCCAGGGCCGCCTCGCCCAGCCGCTCGCAGAACCGTTCGTGTCCCTCCGCTCCGCCCAACTCCATGTTCACCCGCTGGGGGTCGACGACGTCGTAACCGTGCATGCTTCCCGGAGCAGCCTCCAGGTAGGGCGAGCAGTACACATGCGAGATGCCCAACTCGCGCAGATAGCCCGTGACTCCGGCGGCATCGTCGAAGTTGAACCCTCTATGCAGTTGCAGACGGTACGTTGAACTCGGAATCTTTGCCATAGGTCGCGCCGAAGGTCCAGGGTTGATCGAACGTCACAGGCAGTCGGAGACCTCAATGCAGCATCGAACGGGTATCTCTAGTAGGAGCACGGAGATCGGGTATTGGTTGCACCCGCCGTAGCACGGTCAACCTTGCCGATAACCAAAAGGGCCGACTCTTCGGTAAGATGCATCGAGCGGCGCATTCGACGAAACGAAGTTGCCCATTCATGAAAATGCAAAATATCCCGGTGAACCGGACCTAATGAAACCTGCTGAAGGCCGTAAACGAGTTATCATCGAAGAGATCAAGCCGCAGGTCGACTGCGGCCGTTACCCCGCGCGCCGCATCCTCGGCGACAGTGTCGAGATCACCGCCGCCATCTTTTCCGACGGCCACGACCACGTCTGCGCACGCCTTCTCTACAAGCACGACGGCGAACGCACCTGGCGGTCCACGCCCATGACCGAGCTGACCAACGACCTGTGGACAGCCAGCTTCACCGTCGACCAACTGGGCTCGTGGATCTTCACGATTCAGGCCTGGGTCGACCACTTCGACACCTGGTGCGCGGATCTCAAAAAGCGCCTCGCGGCTCAGCCCGATCCCTCCGACCCCGCCAAGCGCGACCTCCCGCCGCAGGACATTCCGCTTGCATTCACGATCGGCGCCAATCTGTTCGACCAAGCTGCCTCCCGCGCAAACGGAGACGATGCGAAGGAACTGAAGTCCATCGCCGCATCCCTGCGCGCCTCAGCGGAGATGAAATCCGCCCTCTACGAGTACCCGCTCACACCCGAGATCGAAGCGCTCGCCAACCGCTATCCCGACTTCAGCTACGCCTCAGACGCCAAAGAGCTGCATCTCTGGGTCGATCGTGAGCGCGCCCGCTTCTCCAGTTGGTACGAGCTCTTTCCGCGTTCCACCTCTCCGGACCCCAACCGCCACGGCACCTTCGCCGATGTCGCGGCTCTGCTCCCCGAAATCGCCGCCATGGGCTTCGACATCCTCTACATGCCGCCCATCCATCCCATCGGCATGGCCTTCCGCAAGGGTCCCAACAACACTGCTTCCACCAGCCCCGACGACGAGGGCAGTCCCTGGGCCATCGGCTCACCCGAAGGCGGCCACAAGGCCATCGACTCCAAGCTCGGCACCTTCGCCGACTTCGATAACCTCGTCGCCGCCGCCCGCGATAACGGCATGGAGATCGCCCTGGACATCGCCTTCCAGTGCTCCCCCGACCACCCCTGGGTCAAAGAACATCCGGAATGGTTCATCCACCGCCCCGACGGCACCATTCAGTATGCGGAAAACCCGCCCAAGAAGTATCAGGACATCTACCCGCTGAACTTCGAATCTCCCGACTGGCAAGCCCTCTGGGACGAACTCCGCTCCGTCTTCCAGTTCTGGATTCACCGTGGCGTCAGAGTCTTCCGAGTCGACAACCCACACACCAAGGCGCTTCCGTTCTGGGAGTGGTGCATCGCCGATCTGCGCACCGAAGCGCCCGACGTCATCTTCCTCGCCGAGGCCTTCACCCGCCCGCATGTGATGTATTCGCTCGCCAAGGGCGGCTACACCCAGTCCTACACCTACTTCACCTGGCGCACCGGCAAGGATGAGCTCGAGGCCTACTTCGAAGAGATCACCAAGCCGCCCGTCTCCGACTTCTTCACCCCTAACGTCTGGCCCAACACGCCGGACATCCTGCACGCCTCGCTCCAGAACGGTGGCCGCCCCGCGTTCATGCAGCGCATCATCCTTGCCACCACGCTGGCCGCAAGCTACGGCATTTACGGCCCGGCTTACGAACTCGGCGAAAACGTACCGATCCGGCAGGGAAGTGAAGAGTACCTCAACAGCGAGAAGTACCAGATCCGCCGCTGGGACCGCTCCGCAGCGCACTCCATCGCGCCGTTGATCAAGAAGCTCAACCAGATCCGCCGGACCAACCCCGCGCTGCAGAGCGATCTATCGCTCAGCTTCCACCACGTCGACAACCCGCAGATCATCGCCTACTCCAAAGTCGCGCCCGCCACCGACACGACGCCCGCCAACGTGATCGTCACGGTCGTCAACCTCGACCCCTTCAACGAACAAGCCGGCTGGATCGATCTCGACCTCAAGCAGCTAGGCATCGGTCACGACGAGACCTTCGACGTTGAAGATCTTCTCACCGGCATCCACTATCAGTGGCACGATCGCAGCAACTACGTCGCCCTGCGCCCCAACGTGATGCCCGCCCACATCCTCCGCGTCACCCACAACTCCTCCCGATCCGGCATGCTGGACATCCGCTCGTTGTGAGCCGAAGCCCCCGTCAGCCGCCTCGCCCCGGAAGTCTACCCGCGCGCCTGTCTAAATTCGAGAGCAATACAAAATAGACGGCAGTGTGCCGATTCCCGCCGAGAGATCGCCGGAAATCCGTGGCATAGGCGCTGAGTTTGCCTGAGGAGGACCGCGGGTGCTACTGTGTTTGCCCATGTGGCGACTGTCTTTCTAACGCGCCCCATTATCGACTGAAGGCATCCCGGCTCAGGACAGCCTTCTCTCGCATAAATAATTCGCTATGCAAATTAGTCTTACCAGCGAGGAAAATATGACGTCCGGAATGGCATCCAAATCCCCTAAGGCACGTTTCGCCTCATGGGTATGCATCGCCCTGCTTGCAGGCGGATCTGCGCTGTCCCAGGCTCCCGCGCCGCCGCCCGCAGCCGCTCCAGCGGGCTTCCCCGGCGCGGCAGATCGCGCCGCCATCGGCGCAGCCTCCACCGCCGAGCGTGAGCGCGAGATGAAGCTCCTCGGCATCGCCGCGATGCAGCCAGGCGTCACCGCCTACGACATCGGCAAGCCCGGCAATGCCAATTACGACGAGGCCAAGGCCAATCCCTATCCCAAACTCCCCGATCTCCTCGTCATGAAGGACGGCACCAAGGTGAAAACGCCGGCCCAGTGGAAGAAGCGCCGCGAAGAGATCAAGGCCATGTTCGACGAGGATGTCTACGGCAAATACCCCGCCCACATCCCCGGAGTTACGTGGACCGTTGCCAGCACCGAGCAGACCACCGTAGGCGACATTCCTGTCATCGTGAAGCACGTTGTCGGCCATGTCGATAACTCGTCCTATCCTGCAATCGCACTCGATATTCATGCCGATGTTGTCACTCCTGCGAGCACCAAGGGCCAGAAGGTGCCGGTCATCATCGGTGGCGGCTCCATCCGCCGGCTTGGCGCTTTCCCGGCCCGTCCCGCCGGAGCCGCCCGCCCCGCTCCGCCTCCCGGCACCATCGTTCATGGGTTGTCCTCACCGCCGGATCCTCCCGACTCCTCCAAGCTGCTGCTGGAGCACGGCTGGGGATTCGTCAGCCGAAACAGCGGGGAAGTGCAGGCCGACAACGGCGCCGGCCTCGACAAGGGCATTATCGGCCTCGTCAACAAGGGCCAGCCGCGTTCGCTCGACGACTGGGGCGTCCTGCGGGCGTGGGCCTGGGGCGACAGCCGCATCCTCGACTACCTGCAGACCGACCCCGAAGTCGACGGCACCAAGGTCGGCGTCATGGGCCACTCCCGCGGCGGCAAGGCCGCACTCGTGACGATGGTCGACGATCCGCGCTTCGCCATCGGCTACATCTCCTCCTCAGGAGCGGGCGGCGCCGCCCTGTTTCGCCGCAATTATGGCGAGACTACCAGCAGCATTACCTCGACCACCGAGTTCCATTGGTTCGCCGGCAACTTCCTGCGCTACGCTGCGGTCGGTCACTCCGCCAATGAACTTCCGGTAGACAGTCACGAGTTCATCGCACTGGCCGCGCCCCGCGCCATCTTCATCGGCGGCGGCGCTCTCATCACCGATCCGCAATACGTTCCCGGAGACGCCTGGCAGGATGCGCAGGGCATGTTCATGGCTGCCGTTGCCGCCAGCCCCGCCTGGACTCTGCTCGGCGCCAAAGGAATCGGCACCACGGAATTCCCGCCCATGGGAACCCTGATCGACACCGGCGACGTAGCCTTCCGCCAGCACCAGTACGGCCATACCCCCGCGCCCAACTGGCCCTATTTCATCCAGTTCGCGGATAAGGAGTTCAAAAAACACTAGCCTGATGATCCGGCGTTGCCAGCCTGCCGCCGCTGCCAAAAGACGCATCCTAAGTAAGACGATGCGGAGACAGCACGCGTGAAGAAAGCCGGCAGCGCCACCGACCCACTCTGGTACAAAGACGCTCTCATCTATGAGTTGCACGTCCGCGCCTTCCAGGATTCCAACGGCGACGGCATCGGCGACTTCGCCGGTCTGCTCTCCCGTCTCGACTACCTCCAGGATCTCGGTGTCACCTGCCTCTGGCTGCTCCCTTTTTCTCCCTCTCCCGGCCGCGACGACGGCTACGACATCTCCAACTACGTCGACGTCAATCCCTCCTACGGCACCCTGGACGACTTCAAGCAGTTCCTCGACGCCGCCCACCATCGCAATATGCAGGTCCTCATCGAGTTGGTCATCAACCACACCTCCGACCAGCACCCGTGGTTCCAGGCGGCCCGCAAAGCCCCCAAAGGTTCGCCCGAGCGCAACATGTACGTCTGGTCCGACACCGACCGTCTCTACGAGGGCGTCCGCATCATCTTCACCGACACCGAAAAATCCAACTGGACCTGGGACGACCAGGCCCAGCAGTTCTACTGGCATCGTTTCTTCTCCCACCAGCCCGACCTCAACTTCGACAATCCCCGCGTCATGGAGGAAGTCCTCACCGCCATGCGCTTCTGGCTCGACATGGGAGTCGATGCACTCCGTCTGGACGCCATCCCCTACCTCATCGAGCGCGACGGAACCTCTTGCGAGAACGTCCCCGAAACCCACGTCAAGATCAAGGAAATCCGCGCCGTCATCGACGCCGAGTACGAGAACCGAGTCATCCTCGCCGAAGCCAACATGTGGCCCGCCGACGTCCGCCCTTACTTCGGCGACGGCGACGAGTGCCACATGGCCTTCCACTTCCCGCTGATGCCCCGCATCTACATGGCCCTCCGCCAGGAAGACCGCCTCCCCATCACCGACATCATGGCGCAGACCCCTGCCATCCCCGAGAACTGCCAGTGGGGTCTCTTCCTGCGCAACCACGACGAACTGACCCTGGAGATGGTCACGAACGACGAGCGCGACTACATGTACCTCGCCTACTCCGCCGATCCGCGCATGCGCATCAACGTGGGCATCCGCCGCCGCCTCGCACCGCTGCTGGACAACAACCGCGGCCGCATCGAGCTGCTCAACTCGCTCCTCTTCAGTTTCCCCGGCACCCCCATCCTCTACTACGGCGACGAGATTGGCATGGGCGACAACATCTACCTCGGCGATCGCAACGGCGTCCGCACCCCCATGCAGTGGACCTCCGACCGCAACGCCGGATTCTCCCGCGCCGTCCCCGCCCGCCTCTACGCCCCCGTCATCATGGACCCGGTCTGGGGCTACCAGGCGCTCAACGTCGAGGCCCAGCTCAGCGATCAATCCTCGCTCCTTCACTGGACGCGCAACATGATCGCCCTGCGCAAGCTTTTCAAGGTCTTCGGCCGCGGCACGCAGGAGTTCCTCGCCCCCGAAAACCGCAAAGTCCTCGCCTACCTGCGCCATTACGACCCCGCCTCGCCGTCCACTTCGGACACCGCTCCCGCGTCGGCCCACGCCTCACCCATGACCGAAACCATCCTCTGCGTCGCTAACCTGTCTCGCTTCGCTCAGCCCGTTTCCCTTGACCTCTCCCGCTTTGCCGGCATGGTCCCCGTCGAGATGCTCGGCTACGTCCCTTTCCCCCCGATCGACAAGACCCCCTATGCGCTCTCTCTCGCGCCGTATTCTTTTCTCTGGCTCGAACTCCAGCCCGCGCCCGAGGTTCCCGAAGCCCCCGTCGTCAAATCGGAAGAGCCGGCCCTCGACCTCCCCACCGGCTCCTGGCACGACCTGATGGCCGGACCCGCCCACACACTCATCCAGGAACTGCTCCCCGCCTACCTCCTCCACCAGCGCTGGTTCGGAGCCAAATCCCGCACCATCTCCAGCGTCCACATCCTCGACTGGGTCGAGCTTCCCAGCCTTCCCGCCGCCATTGTTTTCATCCAGATCGCCTACACCGAGGGCGACCCCGACACCTACCAGCTCCCTCTCGCCCTGACCACCGGCCCCGAAGCCGACCTCATCCGCACCAACAGTTCCGCCGCCATCCTCGCCTCGTTCACCACCTCCGCCGGCCCTGCGATCCTCCACGACGCCACGGCCCGCGAAGACGTTCGCCAGGCCCTCCTGACGCTGATCGAAGCGGGGGCGACGCTCCCTGCGTCCCTGGCCGATCCCGCCGCAGATCAGGCCCTCCGCCCAAGCCTCGCGGGCCACAAATCGAGCGCCTTCGCGGCAGCCCGGGGCACCGGCCAACTCCCCGCCCGTACCGGCTCCGCGGAGCAGTCCAACACCTCCATCCTCTACAACCAGAAACTCATCCTCAAACTCTTCCGCCGCCTCCAGCCCGGCGAGAATCCAGACACGGAAATCGGCCGCTTCCTCACCGAAGTCGCTCACTTCCCGCGCATCGCTCCATTTCTCGGAGACATCCGCGGCAGCAGGGGCAGGGCAGGGGACAGCATCCCGCCCGCCGAACAAACCACCCTCGCCATGCTCCAGGGCCTCGTCGAAAACGAAGGCGACGGCTGGCAGTTCACTCTCGACGAACTAGCCCGCTACTACGAGAGCGTCGGCACCGCCCCACCCCCCACCGACACCGGTACTGCCCCGACTTTCCTCACCGAACCCGACTTCACCGCAATCCCTGCCGCAGCCCGCGAGCACGCCGGCCTCTATCTCGATGCCGCCGCCCTGCTCGGCCGTCGCACCGCCGAGCTTCATCTCGCCCTCGCCACGAGTACGGACAACCCCGCCTTCGCTCCCGAGTCCTTTACCCCCGAGGCCCTCGAAGCCGACGCCACCCGCGTTTACGCCCAACTGGCGCGCACGCTCGACGCTCTCAAGCGCAGCTTCACCAGCCTGCCCGACGAGCCCACCACCGACTCTGCCGCCCTGATCCTCTCCCGCCGCCTTGAACTGCTGCACCGCGCCCACGCCATCGCGGAAGTCCCGCCCGCCGAAGCCGGCCTCCGCATCCGCATCCACGGCGATTACCACCTCGGCCAGCTCCTCCGCGCCCGCGGCGACTACATCATCCTCGACTTCGAGGGCGAACCCGCCCGCCCGCTCGCCGAGCGCCGCGCCAAGCAATCTCCCCTCCGCGACGTCGCCGGAATGCTCCGCTCCTTCAGCTATGCCGCCTATTCCGCTCTGGACGCCTACACCCAGCGCCACCCCGGCACGGCAAAGTCCCTCGAATCATGGGCTCTGCTCTGGCAGAACGCCGTCTCCACCGAGTTCCTCACCGCCTGGCGCACCACCATTGCGTCGAATCCGCATCTCACTCCACAGCCCTTGCAGGCCCATCGCCTGCTCAACACCTACCTGCTCGAGAAGGCGCTATATGAGCTCCTCTACGAGCTCAACAACCGCCCCACGTGGGCTCGCATTCCGCTGGCCGGTATCCTCGCCCTGCCGCTAGCTTGATTAGAATCGTCATTCTGAGCGCGGTTCAGAATTTGCTTTTTCCCCCAACCTAGAACCCGGCACACATGGCCACCACCTCCCCGATCTCCGAGAATGCACCTCCTCCAAGCCCGGGCCCGCCCGCATCCGGCCTCCTCGTCAGCCTCAGCCCGCTCGCCCCGGACTCCCTCGAAGCCACCCTCGCCAACCTCGCCGCAGCCTTCCCCAACCAAACCATCGAGGTCGCCACTCCCGAGCCGGCCCCCGCCGCGCCGCCGAATCTCCGCCTCACCACGTATACCCCTGCCACGCCCACCCCTGGCGGCTGGGTCCTTTCCGCCGCCGACTTCGTCAACACCCACAAGCTCCTGCAGGACCATCAATACACCGCCTGCCTCCTGCTCGGCCGCGGGGCCCAATCCCTTGCTCCGGAAGCCCTCCGCGCTCTTGCGGACGCGGTCCTTACCAACCGGGCTGACCTCGCAACCCCGCAGTACTCCCTCGGCCCGCACGACGGTCTGGTCAACTCCGCCATCCTCTACCCCGTCACCCGAGCTCTCTTCGCCACCCGCCCGCGCTATCCGCTCGCCATCGACCTCGCCTTCTCCGCCCGCATGTCCGCCCGCCTCGCCGCCTGCGCGCAGAAGTTCACCAGCGCCAACCAGCCCGGCGGTCTGGTCTGGCCGGTCGCCGAGGCCGCCGCAGCCGCCTTCTCCATCGCGGAAGTCCCCGCCGGCCCCCGCGCTCTCCCCCCGCCCGATTTCGCTGACCTCAACACCATCCTTGCCCAGGTCGCCGGTTCCTTCTTCGCCGACCTCGACGCCAAGGCGGCCTTCTGGCAGCGAGCCCGCCTCGCTTACTCCGCCCGCAGTAATCCCGCAGCCAGCCCAGCGGCCTCTGCCGTCGCCCCGGAGCCTTCCGAGCCCCCCGACGTCCAACCCATGCTCGACTCCTTCCGCCTCGCCTACACCAACCTGCTCGAAATCTGGTCGCTCGTCCTCCCGCCGAACTCGCTCCTGGGCCTCAAGAAACTGTCCATCCTGCCTACCGCCAGCTTCCGCATGCCCAACTCGCTCTGGGCCCGTATCGTCTACGATTTCATCCTCGCCTATCGGCTGCGCACCATCAATCGCGGCCACCTGCTCGGCGCCCTCACCCCGCTCTACCTCGCCTGGGTCGCATCTCACTTATTGCAGACCAGCGGCGCCGCTCCCGATTCCGTCGCGCCCGAAAAGCACATCGAAGTCCTCGCCACCGCATTCGAGACCGACAAGCCCTACCTGGTCTCCCGCTGGCGCTGGCCGGACAGGTTCAACCCGTAGAAATGCTTAACACCGATCAACACCGACGAGCACCGATCCAAATACATAAGGAAAAAAGTAGAACGAGAGAGACAAGAAACAAGCAGTAAAAGTCGTATCCGTCTTGGATCGGTTCAATCGGTGCAAATCGGTGTTAAGCCTTAAGGAGTTCGACCATGGGTCAACAAATCGCACTAGCCCTCAGAGAATCGATGCACCGCGTGCTTGTCAAGCTGGTCAGCTTCCTTCCCGGCCTGCTGGCGCTACTGGTCGCCGTCGTGG
>OBLU010000337.1_pt1 | contig 45880 bp, 43 predicted proteins | sample 1518681 | NCBI WGS metagenome assembly OBLU01 (sample SAMEA3539304, study PRJEB22396) | soil metagenome | biome: tundra; feature: field; material: soil | place: USA | collected 2010-05 | depth 0.15 m
TCGCCAGAGCCATTTGCCGGTCGCGGCCGATACGATCTACCGCACATCTTGCGGATGTCATATCAGCCGCGGCCCGGCCAATGAATCAGGCCGAACGAAGGATTCATCCCGCGACTAGAACTTTTCAGGCTCTTCGAATCTTCGTAAACCGCGAACTGGAAGATCTGCAGGCGCTGCTCGAAGCGGCGCCGCGGATTCTGAAGCCAGGAGGACGCGTGGTGGTGATCAGTTTTCACTCGCTGGAAGACCGCATCGTAAAGGATGCCTTCCGCGAGGGCGCGACAAAGGACAGGCACTTTCGGGTGCTAACTAAAAAGCCGGTAACGGCAACTGAATTAGAAAGCGATCGCAATTCGCGGGCCCGCAGCGCGAAATTGCGGGCGGCGGAAAAAGTTTAGCTCCGGAAAACCTGCCGGAGTTCCCGGCACAGCTGTAATGGCGTGCCGGGCCTTCAAGATTCAGGTGAAAGGCGGACGAAGATCCGCTGGGGCGGGATGGACCGGGTTCCGTGGTAGGAATCCAAACCGAGGTAGCGGGACATGTACACAGGAACAATGCACACGGGAACGATGATCAGCGACTTGATGGCAACGGTGGAGCGCGTCGGACAGAGGGTGTATCAGCAGCACGCCGCTGAGCAACAGGAGTTGCACGCGATTTTCTCGATGCAGATTCCGGTGACAGACGGTGACCAGGTTTTCATGGGGGCGGCATAATGGCGGCAGCAGCGGCGACAATGCGAAGTGCAGATTTTGCGGCAGAACGTCCAGCCGCAGGGCGTCGTTCGTTTTGGACAGGTACACCCGAGATCTACTTCTCCAAGGCGATCGATAATTCCCGTCTGGTCAAGGTGGAAGATCCGCGCCGCAATCGCGAAATGAAGCAGTTCGGCACAGCACTGGCGTTCCTGTTTCTGCTCGTCTTCACGTATGCCTGGCAGCACTTCAAGGCGATCGAATACGGATACCAGATCGAATCGGCCAAGCGCGAACTGAGCGATAAGACAGAGATGAACCATGCGCTGCGACTGGAAGACGCCTCGCTGCGCGATCCGGAGCGGATCGACCTTCTGGCGCGCCGCATGGGCCTTGTACCGCCGGAGCCGGGACAAGTGATCCGCATGGACGCTCCGCCGTTGGACGCGCAAACGCCGGTGATGGCGAGCGCTGTTCCGATCACGGTGATTCCGGGGCAGTAGAAGATTATGTGGGTCCGGGTTTGTGTGGGTCCGGATCTTTGATCCGGACGGGCCGAGCGCAGCTCGGCTGAATCTCGGCGGCGGCCTGTCTGTACGTGGGCCGCCGGATTTGTCTGAGGTCGAAGTACGGAGGTCGTGGTGGAAGCTCCTTTCGAGGCCACTGCTACTGTGCACGGTGCTAGGGATCCTTCGACTGCGCATGTCGATTCGCTTCGCTTATCGACATGCTCCGCTCAGGATGACAAGGCTGAGGGAGCGAAGTGAACGACTAACGGCGAACGGCGCTCACGACGAACGGCGAGTTTTCCATGGCGACCAATTCCACTCCCGGCAAGAACCCCCGGCTCTACCTGCTGGGCGCAGTCCTTTTCCTGTGGTGCTTTGCCATCTGCGGGCGCCTGGTATACCTGCAGATCTTCAGTTACGGCAGGTTCGTCAAGCAGGCCGGACATCAGCAGCAACGTGCCATCCCGCTGGCCGCGAAGCGTGGAGTCATCTACGACCGCGCCGGCCACGAGTTGGCCATGTCCGTTCTGGTCGATTCCGCATTTGCCGTTCCCACTGAGGTCAAGGATCTTCCCACTGCTGTGAACCTCATCACGCGCATTACGGGTGACGACTACAACGTCGTGCTTGCGGATTGCCGTGCGCACAAAACGTTTTGCTGGGTGGCTCGCAAGGCCAATGACGAGACCATCGAGCGCATCAATTCGCTGAAGCTGCAGGGAATTCACTTCCAGAAGGAGCCGAAGCGCTTTTATCCGGCGCGCGATCTGGCGGCGCAGGTGCTGGGTTCGGTCGGCATGGAGGATTCCGGCCAGAGCGGCATCGAGCACGAGTTCGACGACGAACTGCGCGGGAGTCCGGGAAAGATGTTCATCTCGGTCGATGCGCGGCGGCAATGGTTTGCCGATGTCGAGACGCAGCCCGACCCGGGCGACAACCTCGTCCTGACGATCGACAAAAATATTCAGTACATCGCCGAGAAGGAGTTGGAGCAGGCGATTCACGACACACAGGCCATCTCAGGCACCGTGATTGTCGAGAACCCGCACACGGGAGAAATCCTGGCGCTGGCCAACCGGCCGACCTTCAATCCGAATTCGCGTAAGCAGATCACGCCTGCCGCTCTGACCAATCGCGCGGTGAGTTATGTCTATGAGCCCGGATCGACGTTCAAGCTGGTGACGATCTCGGCGGCGCTGGAAGAGAAACTCACGAACCCCAACGAAGTGTTCGACTGCCAGATGGGATCGATCGTTTACAACGGCATGCGCATCCGCGACTCGAAGCCGCACGGATTGCTGCCCGTGTGGGGCGTGCTCGCCGAGTCGAGCGATGTGGGGTCGATCAAGATCGCGCTGCGTCTGGGCGAAGAGCGTTACTACAAATACATTCGGGCTTTCGGATTCGGGCAGCAGACCGGCATCGAACTGCCCGGCGAAACGCGTGGGATGACCAAGCCCCCGAGCCGCTGGTCGAAGGTCTCGATTGCCGCGATTTCGATAGGACAGGAGATTGGCATTTCGGCGATTCAGTTGGCCGGATTGATCTCAACGTTCGCGAATGACGGCGTCTATGTACCGCCGCGCATCGTTGCCGGAACCGCGCCACCCACAGATGGGCTGCAAACCGTCAGCTTTCATCCCAGCGCGTCGCATCGCGTGATTTCCTCCTTCACCGCCGCCGAGATGCGCTCGATGATGGAGAAAGTCGTGACTTCGCCGGGCGCCACCGGCCGCAGGGCGATTCTGGAAGGCTATTCGTCGGCAGGCAAGACCGGGACGGGGCAGAAAGTTGATCCCGCGACGGGCACGTATTCGAAGACAAAATATGTCGGATCATTCGCGGGACTTGCTCCGGTAAACAATCCGCAGATCGTGGTTGTGGTGATTCTCGACTCAGCGGTCGGACCGCACCAGGGCGGCCAGGTCGCCGCGCCGGTGTTTCGGCGAGTCGCGCAACAAGTGCTGGAATACCTGCATGTGCCGCACGATCTGCCGCTGTCCCCGCAGCACCAACTGCTGATGGCGAAGATGAAAGACAAAGATCTGGAAGAAGGCACGCCGGATCACCCGGGCGAGCTGCTCGAGACTGCAGAAGTCAATGGCAGCGCGTCTGAGCCGGCAAAAGCGCCAAATGTGGCGCGGGCGCCAACGCCCGCGACTGCCGGCGGCGACGGAAACGTAGTCCAAGCCGCAATGCGCCAGGCGATGCCCGCAGAATCAAGCGTTCAGGGAGTTCCGACAAACACGGCAGATGCAAACTCAGCACCGGCTAAGCTCCCATCCAGCGGGACGGTCGTACTCGACGTCGAGCAAGGCGGAATCGAAGTGCCGTCGTTCGTCGGCAAGACGGTGCGCGGAGCGGTAGAAGCCGCCCAGGACATCGGTCTGCAGCTGGATGCCGTAGGCAGTGGAGTGGCCCGCCAGCAGTCTCCCGTGGCTGGAACGCACGTAGCCGCGGGGGCGCGCGTCACGGTGCAGTTCGGGAAGTAACCCCAATTCTCAACCACCGAGGACACGGAGGGCACAGAGGCTTTCGGTCGATCTTCCTCTGTGTCCTCCGTGTCCTCTGTGGTTAAGCCGTCCCCGGTTTGACCCGCAGAAAAAGCGCGTGATACGGTAATCAGTCACACCTATCCCAGCAGGCCAGCCACTGCTCGCTGATTGAGGTCTAATTTGTCTTCTGCGGAGGCGACGCCCGCCGGCACCACAACTAATGTCCGGAAAACTGCCCTGAACGCTGTCCATCGCCAGATGGGCGCGAAGATGGTGGAGTTCAACGGCTGGGACATGCCGGTGGAGTATCCCGCGTCGATCGGCTGCGGCATCATCAACGAGCACATGGCTGTGCGCACGGGCGTGGGCATTTTCGACGTCAGCCACATGGGGGACATTCGCCTGGCCGGACCGCAGGCGCTGGCCGCGGTGCAGCACATTTCCATGAACGACGCTTCGCGGTTGGCGACCAATCAGGCGCAGTATTCGGCGCTGCTCTATCCGGAAGGGACGTTCGTCGACGACGTGATCGTCCACCGCCTCTCCGAAGACGAATACCTTCTGGTCATCAACGCGGGAACACGCGAGAAGGACTTCAACTGGGTGCGCGACAACACGCGCCAGTTCGATTGCGCGGTCGAAAACCTGTCGGACGACTTTACGCAGATTGCGATTCAAGGTCCGAAGGGCGTGAATCTGCTACAAAAGCTCACCGACACCGACCTGAGCGCGGTGAAGTTTTATTGGGTGACCCGCGGCAAGCTCTGCGGCCTGAACAACATTCTTATGGGCCGCACCGGCTACACGGCTGAAGACGGCTTCGAGATCTACATCCCCGCCGACGAGGCGACCAGCGCCCGCGTGTGGTACGAGATTCTCGCGGCTGGCAAGGAGTTTGGCGTCGTGCCCTGCGGTCTGGGATCGCGCAACACGCTGCGCCTCGAAGGCAAACTGCCGCTCTACGGCCACGAGATTTCCGATACCATTAATGTCTGGGAGGCGGGCCTCGACCGCTTCTGCAAGATGGAGAAGCCAGAGTTCGTTGGCCGCACTGCGCTGGAGAAGGCGAAGGCTGCGGGCGTCAAGCGCTTGCTGGTCGGCCTCGAGATGACCGAGCGCGGCATTGCTCGCGACGGATACAAGGTGCTCGACACCAGCGGCCGCGAAGTTGGATACGTCACCAGCGGATCGCCGGCGCCGTTCTTGAAGAAGAACATAGCGCTGGCGTACGTGCCGACGGAGTTGGCGGCCGTAGGAACGGCGGTGAAAGTGGAAATCAGAGGTCAGGGCGTGGGAGCAGTCGTCGTTCCAACGCCGTTTTATAAGCGGCCTAAGAAGGCGTGACACGGGGGCTGAAGCCCGGTTCCCTTGTTGGATCGCTAACGCGGCCCTGAAGGGCCGCTCTTCCACGGTCTTGGTTAGGAGTTCACGGTTTTGGTTAAGAGTTGAACCGATTTGGCCTTCAGTTATGAAGGCATATAGTCAGGAATTGATCGCTAGCAGCCAGGAGCTGGAAGCTTTTATGCCTTACCCGACAGATCGCAAATATACCAAAGAACACGAGTGGATTCAGGTGAACGGCAACGCCGCCACGGTCGGCATCACCGACTACGCGCAGCAGTCGCTGGGGGACATCGTGTTCGTCGAGACTCCCAAGGTCGGCGCCGAACTCACCGCCGGCAAGACCTTCGGCACGGTCGAGTCGGTCAAGGCCGTGTCCGACCTGTTCGCTCCCGCGTCGGGCACTGTAACTGAGGTCAACGCCGCCTTGGCCACGTCTCCCGAGAACGTGAATAAAGATGCGCACGGCTCGTGGATGCTGAAGATGACGCTGAAGAATCCGAGCGAGTTGGACGGCCTGTTCTCTGCGGCGGACTACGAGAAATTTGTAGCGGAAGAGGCCGGACACTGAATTACCTGACCGCAGCCGTCAGACCTCAGACCGCAGCCGGGTCTGGCCGAGCTCTGAAGTGTGAGGTCCGGCGCCTTTTGAACGCTTCACGGTCCCTCGTGATGACTTTTTCTCTCGATTCAAACGAAGCCTGTGCCGCTTCAATCCAAATGACCCTGAGGCACATCTAAAGAATTTCCTATGCGATATTTACCGAAATCTCCTGCCGACCGCGAAGCCATGCTGAAAGCCATTGGACTGCGCTCGGTCGACGAGTTGTTTGCGCCGATTCCCGCCGAGTACCGCCTGACCCGCGACCTGAACATCCCGCGGCAGATGGCGGAATCGGAAATTGTCGACTTCTTCCGCCAGCGTTCGCGTGAGAATGGCGACGGCTACACCAACTTCCTGGGCGCGGGAGCGTACTTCCATTACCGGCCCGTCATTATTGATTCGCTGATTTCCCGCGGCGAGTTTCTGACCGCCTACACTCCCTACCAGGCGGAGATTTCCCAGGGGACCCTGCAATCGATCTTCGAATTCCAGACTATGATCTGCGAACTCACGGGCATGGAAGTGGCGAACGCTTCCATGTACGACGGTTCCACCGCGGCGGCCGAAGGCGTGATGATGGCCGTTCGCCTGACCGGCCGGCGCTCGGTGGTAGTGGCGCGCAGCCTGCATCCGGAGTATCGCGAAGTGCTGGCGACTTACGCCACGCACCAGGGAATGCCGTTATCGGTAGCGGGCTTCAACGATGATGGCCGTGTGAACCTGAAGGAACTGGAGAAGGCGATTACTGCGGACACTGCCTGTGTGCTGATCCAGTCGCCGAACTTCTTTGGCACGATTGAAGATGTTGCCGCGATCGCCGAGATTGCGCACAAGCACGGAGCGATGCTGGTGGTTTCGATCGCGGAAGCCGTCTCGCTCGGAATCGTGGAGCCGCCGCGGGAAGCTGATGTCATCGCCATGGAGGCGCAGTCGTTTGGCGTGCCGCTCGGATTCGGCGGTCCGTACTGCGGCGTCATCGCCACGCGCGAGAAATATGTTCGCCAGATGCCCGGCCGCTTGGTCGGGCAGACCGTCGACAAGCAAGGCAGGCGCGGATTCGTCCTGACGCTCGCCACCCGAGAGCAGCACATTCGCCGCGAGAAGGCGACCTCGAACATTTGCACCAATCAGGCGCTGGTCGCGCTCATGGTCAACATCTTTATGACGGTCTACGGCAAGGTCGGGCTGAAGGAGTTGGCGAAGCAGAATCTCGTAAAGACCGCATACGCAGCGGACCAGTTCGCAAAGCACGGCAAGGTCTTGTTCGGAAGCACTCCCCGGTTCAACGAGTTTGTGGTGCAGACGAGCGAAGATCCTTACGCCATCAACAGCCGCCTGCTTGGGCACAAAATGGTCGGCGGGCTGCCTTTGAAGAAGTTCTATCCCGAACTGGGGAATGCAGCCTTGTGGTGCTGTACCGAACTGACCACGCGCAGCGCGATCGATACCGCTGTTGGATTGGTTGCAGAAAGCGAGCGTTCTGTACGGTCTTCCAAAGTAGAGGATGTGGAAGAGGTGGCGCGATGAAGCACATGACCCGCAAAGCGACTCGCCACGTCAACCAGAACGAAGGTTTGATCTTCGAGAAGTCATCGCCGGGCAAGGCCGCCTGGAAACTGCCGCCGCTCGACGTGCCGGAAGTGGACACGGCCAAGCTTCTGGGCGCGTCCGAGAGAACAGATCTCGGCAACCTGCCCGAAGTGAGCGAGATCGAAATCATCCGCCACTTCACGCGCATGTCCACGTGGAACTACGCTATCGATCTCGGCATGTATCCCTTGGGCTCTTGCACGATGAAGTACAACCCGCGGGTGAATGAGGCAGTAGCACGCGTGGAGGGAATCGCGAATGGTCACCCATACCAGCCCGAGAAGATTTCCCAGGGCGCGCTGCTCATCATCAAAACACTGAGCGAGCAGTTGATCGAAATCACCGGCATGGATGCCATCACGCTGCAGCCCGCGGCCGGGGCGCATGGCGAGATGACTGGTCTGCTCATGGTTCGCGCGTATCACCAGTCCAAGGGCAACGCGCGCAAGAAAATTCTGATTCCTGACTCTGCTCACGGAACGAATCCGGCGACGGCTGCGATGGTGAACTATGCGGTTGAGAATCTGAAGTCGGACACGCGGGGCATGGTCGACATCCAGGCACTTGCGGCGCAGATGAACGAAGACGTCGCCGCGCTCATGCTCACGAATCCCAACACGCTCGGCGTGTTCGAGCAGGACATTCACAAGATCGCCGATATCCTGCACGCCAAGGGCGGTCTGCTCTACATGGACGGCGCCAACATGAACGCGCTGGTCGGCAAGGTGCGCCCGGGCGACTTCGGCGTCGACGTCATGCATCTGAACCTGCACAAGACGTTCTCGACTCCGCACGGCGGTGGCGGTCCGGGGTCAGGTCCGGTGGCGATCAAGAAGGCGCTCGAACCGTTCTTGCCCACACCGGTGCTGACCAAGAAATCCGACGGCACCCTGGGGTTCGACTACAACCGTCCGCAGTCGGTGGGACGCGTCCGCGCCTTCTATGGCAACTTTGGAATGTTTGTGCGCGCGCTGGCGTACATCCAGGCGAACGGCCCCGACGGCCTGCGCCAGACCACCGAGGACGCGGTGCTCAACGCCAACTACATCCGCAAGGGACTGGAGGGTACTTACGATCTTCCCTACTCCACGCCGACCATGCACGAGGTGGTTTTCAGCGATAAGGTGCAGCTGAAGAAAGGCGTGCGCACCATGGACATCGCCAAGCGGCTCATCGATTACGGATTCCATCCTTACACGACGGCGTTTCCGCTGATTGTGCCGGGCGCGCTGATGATCGAGCCCACCGAGAGCGAGTCAAAAGAAGAGATGGACTTGTTCATCGAGGCGATGAAATCGATCGCGGAAGAAGTGGAAGAGGACCCGCAGATCGTGCTGGACGCGCCGCATTCGACGCGAGTTTCACGGCTGGATGAGACGGCTGCGGCTAGGAAGCCTGTTTTGCGGTGGAAACCTGCGAATTAAATTGTCGATTGTTGATTTCCTGATTGTCGATTGAAAACCTGCGCGGTCGGCACTGATTTTCAATCAACAATCAGCAATCACAAAATCAACAATTTCCGAGACTCGTATCTTCCGTGTTTCCTCCTCTGTGTTCCATCTGTCCTCTGTGTTCCACCTGTCCTCTGTGGTTAAATCCTATTGTTGCCTCCCAAAAGCCAAGGAAGCCTGTTTGCGGATCCGCAGAAGCGGAACAAAATCGTCTGCCTGTTGCTGGCGGTTGTCACGCTCGCGCTCTACAACCCCGTTAATCGCCATCCGTTTGTGAACTATGACGATGACCGCTACGTCATCAATAATCCGCATGTCCGTCAGGGCCTGACCGCCGATACCATCACATGGGCGCTGACTTCCACCGAGCAAGCGAACTGGCACCCACTCACCTGGATGTCGCACGCCCTCGATTACTCGCTGTTTCGCCTGAATCCTGCAGGGCATCATTTCACCAGCATCCTGCTGCACGCGGTGAATGTGATTCTGCTGTTCTTGTTATTGATGTGGGCTACGAACCGCCTGGGGCCTAGCCTGTTCATAGCTGCGTTGTTCGCGCTTCACCCGATCAACGTGGAGTCGGTGGCCTGGGTGGCCGAGCGGAAGAACGTTCTGTGCACAATGTTCTTCTTCCTCACGCTCTGGGCCTATGGCTGGTATGCGCGGAAGCCGCACTGGGCACGGTATTTGGCGGTGGCCGGGCTGTTCGCCGCAGGACTCGCCTCCAAGCCGATGGTGATCACGCTTCCCTTCGTATTGTTACTGCTGGACTATTGGCCACTGGCGCGGATCCGCGGAGTGAATGAGGAAGCCGGAAAGACCTCGGCGTTACTGTGGTCGCGGCTGGTGATTGAGAAGGTGCCGCTGCTCGCCCTCTCCTTGGCCAGCGCCGTCATCACCATGCATGCGCAGCAGGCCGGAGGAGCGATACGCACCACCACCGAGGTTTCTTTCGGAGCACGCATCGCCACCGCGATTTGGGCCTACGCGATGTACCTGTGGAAGATGATCTGGCCCGTGCGGCTGGCGCCTTTGTACCCGCATCCTGGAGATTCGCTCGCGGCGTGGCAGGTGCTGGTTGCAGCCGCAGTGCTGGTCGCCATCAGCGCGATGGTGTGGCGACTGCGCGCCCACCGTTACATGCTCGTAGGTTGGCTCTGGTTCCTGGGCACGCTCGTCCCCGTGATCGGCATCGTGCAGGTGGGAGAGGCCGCCATGGCCGACCGCTACGCCTACATCCCGCTGATTGGCATCTTCGTGATGATTGCATTCGGCTCCGCCGACTGGGCGGAATCGAAACAGCTCGGTTTCTGGCCGGCGATTCCCGCCGCCGCAATCGTCGTTGCCCTCGCGATCACTACCCATCACCAGATCGGATACTGGCAAAGCAACTACGATCTGTGGTCGCATACCCTCGCGGTCACGCAGAATAATTTCGTTGCCGAGAACAATCTGGGTGGCGCGCTGATACTGCAAAACAGAGAAGAGGAGGCGCATCCTCACTTCGAGGCGGCGGCGCGCATCAATCCCAAGGATCCGATGAGTCACACGAATCTAGGAATCTACTTTCAAAAGCACGGCCAGATGCGCGAGGCTGTCGCGGAGTATGAAACCGCGGTGAATCTCACTTCAGATCCTGGCCTGCTGGCTCAGACCTACGCGAATCTGGGCTCAGTCCAACGCACTCTAGGTGAAGATAAGGAAGCGCACGAGAACTTCGATCAGTCGCTGCGCTTCAATCCCAACCAGTACAACGCCTGGTTCGGTCTTGGACTGCTGGCGCAGAAGCAGGGCAAACTCGACGAGGCGATCAGCGATCTTTCACGCTCGGTGGAACTGCAGCCCACCGCTCAAGGATATTTCGAACTCGGCCGCTTGCTGGCGCAAGCCAGGCATGTCCCCGAAGCCCTCGATGCCTACCAGCAGGCGCTGAAAATCTCTCCTGATCTGGTCGAAGCCCAGCAAGCGGCCGACGCGCTGCAGCAGCAACGGAAGTGAAACTGGATACGTCCCGCCTTGCATCCTCGCAGCGCTGTGCTAACGCTAACTTTTTCTCGAGGTCACCGCGAAAAACGCGGCTGCTTCCTGTTCTACATTCTGACTTCCGCAATGCGGGCACTTGGGATTTTCTTGATCGTGCTCGTTCAGGGTTAGAGCTGTTTCGAAGGACTTGTGACAATCGAGGCAAACATAATCGTAAACGGGCATGGGGACCTCCCGTGGAACCTGATGAGGGAATTGTAGCCCCGGCGGGGATTGTTGATTCCTGATTCTTGATTGTTTACTGAAAAATCGGCCGAGCCTGCTTAGAGACAGGTTCGGCCGATTTCTCGCTTTCATTCCATCGTCAGAAAACACCAACCAGCAGCTTGTACTCGCGTTACTTCGCGCTGATGTCCAGCGAGGCGCGAGTCGTCTCCCAGTCGATCTGCAAAGTGCAGCCGCTGCCCGACTTGTCGTAGGCGATGGTGAAATTCTCCAGGGGCGAAGGCAGCTTCGAAACCTTCATGTCGACGCGGACGAGCTCGTCGCTTTCGTATTTGTAAGGAATCCCCCATTCGCCCGTCTTCTTGTTGACGATCAGCGTCCACTTGCCAGCCGTGGGGACGGTGAAGATCGTATAACTGCCGGCCGGCACGGTCTTGCCGCCGACGACCACATCGGCGCTGGGTACGAACGTTGTGGCGGCATTGGCTCCAGTGCGCCAGACTTCGCCGAAGGGTACCAGCCCTCCGTAGATCTTGCGGCCTTTCGCGCGCGGGCTGGAGTAGTCGGTCTTGATGGTCTTTCCGCCGCCAAGGTCGCAGGAAGCCGAAGCCGGGGGACTGGCCTGCGCCGAGGCGAACAGGCTGAGGGTGAGAATCGCGAACACGAGAACGGCAATCCGTTTTTGCATGGTCTCTCCTTTTGGGATGTTGAGTGCCAAGAGCTTGGACGTGTGAATGAAGAATAGGTCAGCAGCCAGATCATTATGCGCCTTGGCTGCGTGCAGTTACAATCGTCCCATGCCGGTATTCGACGAGAAGCAGGAAGAACTGGAACACTACGAGACCATGATGGGCGTGCCCCGCGGGCGTCTCGCCGTCACGATGGACACGATCACCGACGCCATGGCGCTGGTCGGCCAGCACGGCGTCTACTGCCAGAGCCAGCGCTGGCCGGGCAAGCCGGTGATGGATATTCAAATCATCATGAAGAGCCTGACCGACGCGAAAGAGTTGATCCAGAGTGTGATGGAAGAACTGAAAAATAAGGAAACGCGCTGACGAGATTTTTGTATCCTTCCTGGGTGAGCCGCATCTGTCAATCAATCTCGCAGGAGGAAGCGCATGCAGTTGAAGAAGACCACGGTAATTTCAACCGTCGCGATGCTTTGCCTCGCGATGACATCTGCAATCGCACAAACCACACCCCAGGCAGTTCCAACTTCACTTACCGCGGAAGAGCGCTCGTTCGCGCTACAACAGTTTCAAACCACCCGCGATAATTTCCTCAAGTCGATTGCCGGGCTCTCCCAGAAGCAGTGGACCTTCAAGCCCGCGCCCGACCGCTGGTCGGTAGCTGAAGTTGCCGAGCACATTACGATCTCGGAGTCGACAATTTTCGGCTTAGTACAGAGGACGATGCAGTCTCCCGCTGCTCCAGAAAAGCGCGAGCAGGTCAAAGGGAAGGATCAGATGATTCTCGAAAGGCTGCCGGACCGCAGCCACAAGGCGCAGGCCCCGGAGATTCTGCGTCCCACGGGCCGCTGGGCCACCGAGACGGATCTAACGAAGGTGTTCGAAGACAGCCGCAACGCGAACATGGATTACATTCGGACCACCAATGACGATCTGCGGGATCATTTCTTCGACCATCCGGTATTCGGCACTCTGGATGGCTACCAGTGGCTGCTGCTGATCTCGGGGCACAGTGCCCGCCATACCGCACAGATATTGGAAGTCAAAGCTGACCCCAACTTCCCGAAAGATTAGTACAAATCACTAACCACAACGGACATGAAGTTCACGAAGGCTTTTTGAGACGGGCCCTTCGGAGACCTTCGTCTCCTTTAGGGCTTATGCTTTTACGGCTTTACGACCACCATCATCACGCCGTGCGATGCCACCGCTGCCGAAAATTTCCCCGTGGACTTTCCCAGATCCTTGTGCGACCACAGATCGCGCACGGCGGCGCTGATGTTGTTGGGGTAACCAATATCTTCCCAGTTCGCGGTGATCGGTTGTTCAGTAGTCCCACGGTTCAGCAGGATCACCGCACGGCTGCCGTCCTTGAGTTGCTTCGCCCACACTTCCAAGTCGCCACTCTTTGCCACACGCTCGCCTTCGCGCCCGAGCGAGTCCTGATTGACCGCGATGACTTCTTTATTCGTGAGAATGTCGTGAATCTCCGGCCGCATGTTGCGCAGGTCGTTGCCTGCAATGAGAGGCGCGGCCAGGAGAGCCCACAAACTGAAATGTGAGCGGTACTCCACGTCGGTCATGCCGCCGTTGCCAACTTCGAGCATGTCGGGATCGTTCCAGTGCCCCGGTCCGGCGTACGATTGCAGGCCCACCTGCTGGTCTATAATCGACAGCACGCCGTTGGAGCAGCAGCTTCCGTCGGGCCACTTTTGCTGGCCTCCCCAGCGGTCCTGGATGTCTCCCGTCGACCGCCACAAGTTCCCACCGACTTCCTTGCCCCACAGCCAAGGCTTGGCCGTGCCCCACTCGCAGATACTCAGCACGATGGGACGCCCCGAAGCGTCAAGAGCCGCGCGGATGTTGGCGTACGAGGCCTTCGCATCCTGCGTGGTTGCGTTGCACCAGTCGTACTTCAAGTAGTCGACGCCCCAGGCCGCGTACTGCAGCGCGTCCTGATACTCGTGACCAAGGCCGCCGGGACGTCCGGCGCAGGTCTTCGATCCCGCGTCGGAGTACACACCGAACTTCAGTCCCAGCGAATGAATGTAGTCGCCCACCGCCTTCATGCCATGCGGAAAGCGCTGCGGGTCGGCGACAATGTTCGCGTTGGCGTCGCGGCTGACCTGCCAGCAGTCGTCAACGTTGACGTAGACGTAGCCCGCGTCTTTCATGCCCGACTTCACTATCGCATCGGCCATGCTCTTGATCATGTCTTCGCTGACGTTGCAAGCGAACTTGTTCCACGAGTTCCAGCCCATGGGCGGCGTCAGCGCCAGATTGGCCGACGGAGAGGTAGTCTGTTGAGCGATTACAGCGGGGACAAAAAGCAGCATGCAAAAGAAGATGGCAAGGAAGGCTCGCATCGATTTCATGCACACGTTTTACCAGAAGCGGCCGAGGATTGGTATCGAAAGATAAGCGCTACAATGCCGAGTTGGTATTTCGCTGGCGAGTTGTAAACGACGGAGGATTTTCATGCGCAGTCTTCGGGCTTTCACGATGGTCGCAATCGTGAGTTGTGGTGTGGTTTTGATGGGGAGTCGCGCTTCGGCGCAATCTCCAGCGGTCGGCGTCTTCGAGGGGCACAGTGACGTAGGCACGGTGCTCCATGCAGGCTCCGTGGAGTACGACGCGTCCAAGGGCGCATACACGATCAGCGGCAGCGGCGAGAACATGTGGCTCGCGACCGATGCCTTTCAGTTCGTGTGGAAGAAGGTCTCCGGCGACGTTAATCTGACCGCAGACATTTCTTTTCTGAATAAGACTGGAAACGAGCACAAGAAGGCTGTGCTGATCCTGCGCCAGAGCCTGGACGCTGATTCTGTCTACGCCGACGTGGCGCTGCACGCCAGCGGCCTGACCTCGCTGCAATTCCGCGACGAAAAAGGCGCGCTGACGCGTGAGGTTCAATCGAATCTCTCGGCTCCGAAGCGCCTGCGAATCGCCAAGCGCGGCGATTATGTCTACATGTCTCTCTCCGTTGAAGGTGGCGAACCCAAGGTCGCCGGCGGATGGTTGCGCATTCCGCTGCAGGGCACGTTCTATGTCGGACTTGGCGTGTGTTCGCACGACAAGGACGTGGTCGAGAAGGCAATCTTCACCAACGTCGAACTAATGCAGCTTCCTGCTACCGGAGCCGGCAAGCCGGTTCTCTACAGCACGCTGGAGACCATCGAGATCGACTCCGCAGACCGCCGCGTCGCCTATCTCGCTCAAGGACGTTTCGAGGCCCCCAACTGGACCCGCGACGGCAGCGCATTCCTGTTCAATCGCGAAGGCCGCATCGAGCGCCTCGCCGTCGGCAGCGACAAACCCGTCAAGATCGATACGGGCTTCGCCATCCGCTGCAACAACGATCACGGCATTTCGCCCGACGCTACCGAGATCGCCATCAGCGACAATTCGCAGGGCGACCACGAATCGCAGGTGTACATCGCTCCCATCGCCGGTGGGACGCCGCGCCGCATCACGCAGAAATCTCCATCGTATTGGCACGGCTGGTCGCCCGACGGCAAGACGCTGGCATTTGTCGGCCAGCGCAATGGCGACTTTGACATTTATGCAATCCCCGCAGCGGGTGGCGAAGAGACCAGGCTGACCACGGCCAAAGGCTTGGATGACGGCCCCGAGTATTCACCGGACGGTAAGTATATTTACTTCAATTCCGAGCGCACCGGACACATGCAGATCTGGCGCATGAAGCCCGACGGCAGCGAACAGGAACAGGTCTTCTCCGACGATCTCAACAACTGGTTCCCACACATTTCGCCGGATGGAAAATGGATGGTGTTCCTCACCTACGGAACCGACGTGACCGGCCATCCCGAAAACAAAGATGTGATGCTGCGTCTCATGTCACTTGATCCAAAAGAGAATGACAAGAAGATCACGGTGCTGGCGAAGTTGTTCGGTGGGCAGGGAACCATCAACGTGCCGTCGTGGTCGCCCGACAGCACGCAGGTGGCGTTCGTCAGCTACATGCTCGTGCCAGACGATGCAGCGGTAGGAGGCAAATAGGTCGATTCATTCCGGCGCTTGAAACGGCGATGCCGGCAGGCCTTCCTTGTTGAACAGATTGCAATTCGGATTTGCCGCCCATCCATAACGAACGGAGACCGGCGTTGGAACGGCTGGACTCGATACCACGACGGAAGTACCGTCGATCTTGGCATCGGCCGCCGAATACTTTCCATCCACACCCGCGACCTCAAACCCTGATACCGTCGCCCCTTTCGCCATCAACCCATTCGCGTGATCGAACCACACGCGCAGCGCCTGTTCCTCCTGCGCGATCTGGCGATACAACGGGCCGGACCACTCGATCTTTTCCCCATAAGTGATCGCGCGTGCCGCCAGCGACAGACGGAGTCCGACGTCCTGCTTGTTCTTGGGATGGATGTCGTTGGGATCGCCAATGTCGATCGTGACCGCCATGCCCGTGTTCCTGAGTACGAGCGCCTGGCGCTGCGCGTTGCGAACGTCCGGCCATAGCTCGCCTGGCTCGGTATTCCAGTTGGCAATCTGTACGAAGAGAAATGGAAAATCTCCCTCGCCCCAGGAGTTGCGCCAATCGCGAATCATGGTTTGAAAGAGGCGTGCATAGAGCGACGCCCGATCAGGTGAGGCATTGGACTCGCCCTGATACCAGATGACGCCGCGAATCGCGAACGGCGTAAGGGGCGCAATCATGCCGTTGTAGAGCGCAGCCGGCGCCCATGCCGCAAAATCGGGGTGCCATTGCGGCCAGGGCAGAGGCTTGCCGTCCGCTTTGGCTTGCTCAACTGCCTTTTGAAACTCAACGTCTTCGCGCTGCTGACGCAAGACGTTAGTGGATTGTTCGTCAACCATTTTCGCCCGCGCTGAGAAGACGGGCATGAGCGCAGCATCGGCCCCGAGCGTGTGCAGGCTCGTCCACGATTCGGCCGCGGTTCCTCCCCAGGAGGACTCAATCAGCCCGATGGGCACGCCCAGCTTCTGCTGAAGATTGCGCGCGAAGAAGTAAGCCACAGCGGAAGAGTCGGCGGCAGTTTCCGGAGTCAATGCTGCCCATCCTTTGGATTCGACATTTTCCAGCGGACAATCTGCAGGCTTGTGCTTCACGAGGAATAAACGAATCTTGGGGTATTGCGCCGCTGCGATTTCAGCCGGCGCGTCAACCAGTCCGGTCATGGGGAACTCCATGTTCGACTGGCCCGACGCAACCCAGACGTCGCCCACAAGAATGTCATTGAGCACGATCGTGTTTGTTGCCTTGATGCTCAACTGGAAGGGACCACCCGCTTCGCCCGGAGACAGATAGATGCTCCAGCGTCCGTCATCGTCGGGGGTTCCCGTCTTCGTCTCGCCGCGGAACGCGATGGAGACTGCCTCCTGCGGTGCGGCCATGCCCCAGACGTGAACCGGCAAGCCGCGTTGCACCACCATGTGATCGGCCAGCAGCGCCGGCACGGTGACGTCGGCGCGGGAGCTTAATGATAGTGAGCATAAAAACGCGATCAGCGTGAAGAACACTTGGCATGACGGCAATCGAACAATCTTCTGGATCATGTGTGCAATTTCCTTGAAGTGAAACGCGAAGAGTTAACACTCAGGTCCTATCGTCCCACCTTGTCGTCGAAAAACTTGGCCATCAGTTCTAGCGCCTCTTTCGTTTCCGGCAACTGGAAGTGATACCAGAACGCATGTGGCAGCGCTTCAAATACCACCAACTGCGCATCGACTCCGGCACCGAGCATGGCGCGCTGCAGCGTGGCCGTTCCACTCAGCAGAATATCTCGTGTGCTGGTAACCAGCAGGCTTGGCGGCATGCCGTGCAGATCGGCGAAGATCGGAGAAAGGACGGGGTCCTTGCGATCGGTCTTGCCAACATATTGATCGTCAGGCAAGTGATTTGGATCGATGGGCGCCAACCGGCCGGGAAAGCCATTGAGCGTAAACAGTTGAAGCGAGTCGCCGGGCCGGCTGAAGTCAGCAAGCCCGGAGAAAATCCCGAGCGCGGCAGGCAGCGGAAGTCCAAGCTGCTTCAGACGGACCGCCGCTTCGCAGGTAAGAATCGCTCCAGCGGACGTCCCAAAAATTCCAATGCTGTGGGCCGGATACGTCTTCAGCAGTTCCTTGTAAACCGCGACCACATCCTCGACTGCGGCCGGAAATGGATTCTCGGGCGCAAGGCGGTAGTAAACAGAAACGACCTTGATCTTCGCCAGGTTCGCGATCGGGATGCCCTCGATCAGCGAGCCTGAGTCAGAATTAAATCCGCCGCCGTGCAAATTGATGAGCACACGCTTGGTTCCCGGATCTGGCAGGGGCGTGATGATGTCGGCGCGCACGCCCGCTAGCGTAGTTTCCTCAACATTTACGGGATAGAGCTTGCGCGCCTCGGCGGAGTCCATCTTGCGCCAGGCATCGGTGTTGGTGCGGCGTTCGGCCAGCGTCTCCGGCGGTCCCACTTTCTGCTGGCTCAGCGATTGCAGCCACTTCTGCGCCTCGGGACTGATGGTCGTCGGCATCGGAATGACGCGCGTGATGTGGGCGGTGCCATCAGGGTCGAAGGTGGCCGAGTCCTGCGGCGCAGCTGGCGTCGACTGGGCGACAAGATTTAGAGCGAGCGCGATCGCGGCGACGAAGTGCAACGCTGTAATTTTCATCGTGACAGTTGTATCAGAGGGCGAGCTTGAACGAAAACGAACCACAGAGGACACGGAGGACACAGAGGATTCGAAAGTCCTCCGTGTCCTCTGTGGTTTCAGACTTGTAGTTCTTAAGCGAGCGTGTACTTCCCCCGCTCAATCACCTTCTGCGCGATCTGCTGCCGCAGTTCGATGGTGTTGAAGGGCTCGTACTTCGCGAGCCGACGCAGGATCGCGAGCTGCGTCCGCAACATGTCGCCATCGGCCACTGCGGCAATCACCTTGCGTGCCGCAGACTCGACTTTCTCCATCGCCTGCGATAGGTACACTCGCGTCATGGCGACCGGTAAAGCCGCACCGGACTCACCCTTTGCGTCGACGATCTTCTGTGCGCGCAGCACCGCCGATTCCATCGCGTAGGTTTCGATGGTCATGTCTGCGATGGCGCCCATGATTTCCTGCTGGTCCTGAATCGCCTGCATGTATTTCTGTGTGGCCGCTCCTGAGGCGAACAGACCCAGCTTTTTGGCTTGCGCTACCAGTTTGCGTTCTTCGGGCAGCGCGCCTTCGAGTTCTTCGGCCATCGACGGGCCCGAGAGGACTTCATCCATCAACTTCTTGATCGCCGGCATTAGCGGCAACTGGCCCGACAGCGCGCGTTTCAGCAGGAATCCGGTGATGATCAGCCGGTTGATCTCGTTGGTTCCTTCGAAGATGCGATTAATGCGGGCATCGCGGTACGCGCGCTCCGCCGGGTACTCCTCGACAAATCCGTAGCCTGCATAGATCTGCACGGTCTCGTCGACGACGTAGTCGATCATCTCCGAGCCCCAGACTTTAATAATGGAGCACTCGACCGCGTACTCTTCGATCGCCTTCAGCGTCTGCCTCGCGGCGTCGGCGGCAGATTTGTCGACTTCGCCGAGAGCCACGTCCATCATGCCGACCGTGCGATAGACCAGCGATTCGCCCACATACAGCAGAGTCGCCATGTTGGCGATCTTTTCCCGCACCAAGCCGAAGTCGGCAATCACCTTGTTGAACGCCTTGCGCTGCTTGGCGTACCCGATAGCGTTCTCCAGCGAGACACGGCCGCCGCCTACGCACATGGCACCCAGCTTGAACCGTCCGACGTTCAGAATATTGAAGGCGATCACGTGTCCCTTGCCGATTTCGCCGAGCAGGTTTTCGACTGGAACTTTGCAGTCGTTCAGAATGATGGGGCAGGTCGACGAACCACGGATTCCCATCTTGTGCTCTTCGGCGCCGACGGAGAATCCGGAAAATGTCTTCTCGACCAGGAACGCGCTGAATTTCTCGCCGTTCACTTTGGCGAACACGGTGAACAGGTCGGCGAAGCCGGCGTTGGTGATCCACATCTTTTCGCCGTTGAGCACATAGTGCTTGCCGTCGGCCGAAAGCTCGGCGCGAGCCCGGCAGTTCAACGCGTCGGAGCCAGAAGAGGCTTCCGACAATGCGTATGCACCGACAATTTCGCCAGCAGCCAACCGCGGCAAGTACTTGTTCTTCTGTTCTTCGGTGCCGAAGTACACGATGGGCAACATGCCGATGCCGCTGTGCGCGCCCCAGGTGGTGGCGAAGCCGGCATACTTTGCAATGTGGTCGGCGATGACGGCGGCGGTGACCTTGTCCATCTCGAGGCCGCCGTAGGCTTCGGGGATTTCGACGCCGCTGAGCCCGAGTTCTCCCGCCTTCTTCAGAAGGTCGCGGGAAACCGAGAAATCCTTGTGCTCGATCTTCTCGACATTCGGCAGAATCTCGTTGACGGCAAACTCCTCCGCCGTCTGCCCGATGAGTTGATGCTGTTCGCTGAAGTCTTCCGGCGTGAAAATGTCTTCGGGCTGCCTGGATTCCAGCAAGAAGCTGCCGCCGGAAATCCGGGATTTGGGAACTGCGGTGGTCGTGGCCATTTCTTATCCCCCAGTCAAGAAACCGCCGGGTCCGGTGAAGGACGCGGCGGAGAGTCACAGTGCAATTCTAATGCGCGAACGAAGGGAAAGGAATGGCCGAAAGGTAATCGTTACGGATAGTTGAACTGCAAGTCGAACGGCTCAAACAGCCGTCCCGCGGAATAACCGCCGTAACCAAAGCCCGCGAAAGGGTAAGACACCGAGCGCTGCATGCAACGCTGATATCGCTCCTGTAAAGTCCGGTAGAAACCGGCTTCGCTTTGGGCCGCACTGGTCGAGTCTAGACAGAACTGCGTAGAGCCCGCTGCGCAGACGTTTTGTTGCTGAGACTCGGCGGCTCGCATGCGCTGTTCCTGCCGCCGCATCGCCATCCGCAAACCATTGCAGCTGTCGAGAAACTGAGTCTGCAACAGGCACTCGCCACCGTTCCAAATCTCTCCCGACGTGCAATGACTGCGTTGGTGGCGGATGTAAAACGCTCCGCCACATCCATCGGCATGGGCCTGTCCTGGGGGACAGACTGCGCAGGGGCCTCTGAGGCATACCGGGCGCCTCAAGTCGGTGACGGTCTTGGCCTTGGGCTCAGGCTTCCGGAAGGGATGCCGCAGGAACTCGAAGAAGCTCCTCTTCTCGGGTGTTTCCGTCCTGACGCGCGCGCCTGTAATTGGCTCACGGACCGAGGGCTCATGATTTGTATGCGCGTTACTCACGGGCCGAGAGTTGTTCACGCCGGAGTGGGTTGATGTGGGTGTTGCAATCGAACTATGCCCACTCGATCCATGCGACGACGATCCACCGGAGCTGTGCGCGCTCGAACTGGAGCCCGAACCGCCGGAACTGTGGCCGCCTCCGGAACTCGCTGAAGAACTGGACCCGCCGGAAGAGCCGCCATGTGAGCCGCCTCCGCCGCCGCTGGAGCCGCCGGAACTTCCGCCACCTCCGCCGCCGGAGGAATGTTGTGCAAAGGTGACTACAGAAAGGAGAAGGACCGCTGCAACACAAAGGCTGGGGAGCCGCATAAAGCACCTCGTACCAACCGAACCAGGCCGGGGATGCCATGGTCTCTTTCGGACATTTCGTCCAAGAAGAAGAGTACTCCGAAACCGTGTCAAAGAGCGTAGCAATTGGGTAAAGAAGTGTTACGCAGAGCGGCTCAGCGATTCACCGAATCGGTCCGCATTTCAGTGGTCCTCACGCGATAACGCGACGCGGGCTGGCAGGTCGAATAGCTGACGGGGTGCGTGGAATCCGAATCTTTGGAATCGCGCGCGACCACATAGCTGCGAATCGCGTAGCAGGTACCGTCCAGCCCTTCCATGCCCGTAAGAAACATTCCAGCGTCAGCCTCGGGTCCCACGAGGAGAGTGCGGGTGTTCGTCTTGGAGTGGGAGATCTTGTATTTGTCGATCTGGAGAGGGTCCAGGGGATTTCTTTGAGCAGTGGCATCCGCAGACTGGTTTGGGATGAACCTCCACGGCTGGGATGATGCGGCTGTTGCACGATTGCTCGCGGCAGCGTGATCTGAACCCGCCACAGAGTCAGTCTTTGTCTGGGCAAATGCCAGCGCAGAGGAAAACACCAACGCGGCGGCGAGAAGGCGAGTGAGAGTCATGGGACCCCTCCTGAGCCGAATTATAGGCCGAAGGCTGCGATTACCCCAAGGGTTTCCTTCGTGAAACTTAGTGTCCTTTGGTGGTTAATGTTATGTCTTCCACTCAGTGCCGTTTACGAAACGCCGAATACCGTCCTTCAAATGGACAACATTGAAGTTGATGAGCAGTCCGAGAGATTTGTCGCTGAGCTTCAGGTAGGAGATGATCTGCGCCTGATGAATCGGTGAGATTGCATCGACTGACTTGATCTCGACGATTACTAGACCCTCAACGACCAGATCCATGCGATAGCCGATTTCCAGTCTTACTCCGCGATAGACGACCGGAAGCCCGACTTGGGATGCAGCCTGAAAGCCCGCTCGCTGCAGTTCGTGCTGCAAACATGCTTGGTAAACGCTCTCCAGTAATCCAGGGCCAAGTTCAGAATGCACTTTCATCGCTGCTGTGATGATGGCATGACTGAGTTGCTGCGCGGTCAACGGATGGATTGTGGATGTGGCCACGGTGCTTCCACAGTTATCCCATTTTCTGCGCGGAGTCTAGGTCGTCGGTCACAATCTGCGGGAAAAACAAATTCAAGACCCAAAGCGGGAACCACGAAGGACACGAAGGTTCACGAAGGAACCCAAGAACTTAGACCACGAAGAGCACTGAGGATCACGAAGGAATCCATAGACCTGGCTTTCCTTCGTGAACCTTCGTGTCCTTCGTGGTTATAGGTTTTCGAAAATTCCGGCTGCACCCATGCCTCCGCCGACGCACATTGTGACCATGCCGTAGCGGGCGTTGCGGCGTTTCAGTTCGCGAATTATGCTCGCGGTCAGCTTGGCTCCAGTGCAGCCTAACGGATGGCCCAGAGCGATTGCGCCGCCGTTGGGATTCACTTTCTGCGGGTCTAATCCTGCTTCTTTGATTACTGCCAGCGACTGCGCCGCGAAGGCTTCGTTCAACTCGATCACTTCGATGTCAGAGAGCTTCAGGCCTGCCATCTTCAGCGCTTTGGGAATTGCGAAGACCGGCCCGAGTCCCATTTCTTCGGGCTTGTATCCGGCGGTGGCAAACGAGACATACCGAGCCAGCGGCTTGATGCCTAGCGCTTTTGCGCGCTCGGCCGACATTACTACGGCTGCGGCTGCGCCGTCGGACATCTGCGATGAGTTGCCGGCGGTCACTGTTCCCTTTATGTGGAACGCGGGCTTGAGTGAGAGCAGGGCTTCGAGCGAGGTGTCGCCGCGCGGGCCTTCGTCCACTTTGAAGACGATCTCTTGACGTTTCGGCTTCGAGCCATTTGGCGTGCTGAAACTCACCGGGACGGGAACAATTTCGTCGGCGAACTTTCCCGACTGAATTGCCGCCAGCGCTTTCTGGTGGCTGCGAAGTGAGAACTCGTCTGCGGCTTGGCGCGTGATGCCGTCGCGTTGCGCGACGCGCTCGGCGGTGAGTCCCATGGAGAGATACGCGTCGGGATAGTGATCGACGAGCCATGGGTTGGGCGAGATCTTGTGACCGCCCATGGGGATCATCGACATCGACTCGGTCCCTCCGGCGACGATGACTTCCGCGCCACCGCTCATGATGCGCTCGGCGGCCATCGCGATCGATTGCAGTCCCGAGGAGCAGAAGCGGTTGATAGTGAGCGCCGAGACTTCGACGGGCAAGCCCGCGCGCAGGGAGGCGATGCGGGCGACGTTCATCCCTTGCTCGGCTTCGGGCATAGCGCAGCCGAGAATGACGTCTTCAATTTCTTTGGGATCGAGTTGCGGGACGCGGTCGAGGGCGCCTCTGATGGCGATGGCGCCGAGTTCATCGGGACGCGTGGCGCGGAGCGTGCCTTTGTAGGCGCGTCCGACGGGCGTACGAACTGACGAAGCAATGATGACTTCACGCATGGGATTTATACCGAGATGTATTCCGTAATGGCGCTGGGCGCCGGAATTGGATCGCCGTGCTGGCGCATGCCTTCAACGTGGAACTCCATGGCTTCGCGAATGAGTTCTTTCACTTCGTCCAGCGTGGTACCAGCTACGCCGAGGCCAGGAAGATCGGGTGCATAAGCTCCCCAACCTTCAGGTGACTTCTCGTAGATGACGAGATATTTCATTTCAGTCCTGCCTGCTTAAGGATATTGTTCAACGTTCCGGGCGGAATGTCCACTGACGGATGTCCGGCGACGGTAACAGTTCCGGGTTTCGTCGGATGATGGTACCGACGATGGCTGCCCTTGGTTCGCGCCAGGCGCCAACCGTCGCCTTCGATACGCTTGATCAGGTCGCGTACTTTCATTGCGGGTGCGAGTTCACTTGGCAGGCGCGAAAAAGTAATAGTCGGCTCTATATTCGCTCTTGGTTTCTGTGTCTTTGTGCGACTCATCGCAGGCGTCATTGCCGGGTTTTCCGCCGTGCGTGTGCACGCGTTGAATGGTGGTCACGTTGGTTAGCAATCCAGGCTTGCCGGCGTGGCTCACGACGTTGACCAGCAGCCACGGGATGGAGTTGGAATCGAGCGAGTCTACGTGCGCGGCGGCTTTGCCGGAGACTTCGCTGCCGTCTTTCAATTTCCAGGTTGGGAGTTTTGTGGTTGGATCGGCGAAGTGCTGGCCAATGACTTTATCTTTGCGATCACGCAGCTCGGCCTCGGGGCCTTTCAGCGTCCAGCCGAACTTGCCGTCCGCGCTTGCTTGGCAGGTGTAGATTTGCGATCCCTTGGCCGTGACGAAGAACTGGACTTGTTGGCCCGCGGGAACGGCGATGGCGTCAGGAACGTCGGGCGCAGATTCCTGCGCGGAAGGTTCGTTTTGCTGGTTCGATTGGGCGTGAGCGAGTGTGGGAGAGGGAATGAGGACGGTCAGAGTGAGAACCGCAGCAGTCGCCAGCAGAGGTCTGCGCATGAGGCGATTGTAGCGCAGGAGAAAGCCAAGCCGAAGTGGCTCTGATACACTCGGCCTCCATCTGCCGCCGATACCGACTGACAGCCAACGAGCGCTACTCCGGGACCCATGCGATCCGATTACTTCGCAAGTGCCTCGCGGTTCTCTTTCGCCCAAGCGCTGTCTTTCGGCACTGCCTTCAGTGGCGGTCCGCCTTCAGTTCCGCAAGCGCAAGGCCCTTCCATCTTGGCTTCGGTCATGCAGGAGCAGGATTTCGTTTTCAGGCAAGCACAGACGTAGACGACTTTGCCCTTAGTCTGCGTCTGGCCCTCTGTGCCGGCGGCGGGCGAACTCGCAGTCTGATTCTGAGTGTTGCCGCTCGAAGTGAGGAATGCCAACAGAAATAACAGGAGAAAAACGGCCGGCGTTGATTTTGCCCAGTATCTCATCGTGTCGCTCCAGAGGCCCGTCAATGTTGACGCGAAAGCATGGCATGTTCGATGGACTGGCACAATATCCATTTCGTACGCCATTGCCATAGCCAGTTCAAAGTTACGTCACCGTCCTCGCTTGTTCTCGGAGCGGGGTCGCACGCCTGCGAGCGGGTCGGAATGACAAGGCCACTCGTCGACTTGCGTCTGAAGAGCGACCACTGGGGCTGAAGCCCGCGCTGATTTCGCTCCCGCGTACGCGGCCCTGAAGGGCCACTCTTCCACGGTGAGGCACGCAATTGTGAGGTTCTCCGAAGGGCGCTCTTTCACCGATGCCCGTCGTGCGATGCGTGCGTGGGATCTCTCAGATAAAGATCTGGCAGACAGAGAGTTGAGATTTCCGGGAAGTCAAAGTCCCCACCCTAATCTCGCCAAAGGGCGGCGAGATTAGGATGGGGCACCCTCGCGTTCCTATTAGATCCTCACCTCTCTCCCGTCTTCAGTTTCTGAGTGTTTTTCCTGTTTTCAGCGTGAACTGGATTCTCTCCTGCGTTTTCTTTTCGCCGCAGAGGGATTTGAAGCCTTCGCGCTCCAGGTCGAGGATGTATTGCTCGCTTACCGGAGTGCCCGGAGTGACGTTGCCTCCGCAAAGGACTTCGGCGATCTTGCCGCCCAGCTTCACTTCGTAGTCGGTGATGAAGTCGCCCTGGCGCATGAGGTGGACCCCCATCTTCAGGGCCGCGAGAAGACTTTCGCCGGGGGCGGGGATGTCGGTGCGCGGGACTGGCGGCTCATATCCGGCGCGGACGAGTTCGAGGGCGCGGGCTTTGGCGTCGGAGAGGACGCGCTCGCGGTTCATGGTGATGCGGTCGCTGTCGGAGAGGAAGCCGAGTCCGCGGGCCTCGTGAGCTGACGTGGCTACCTTGGCCGTCGCGATGGCCTCGAAAGCTTTCTTCATGCCTTCCATCATTTCGACGGAACCGGCGAGAGCTTCGCCTGAGACTTTGCCACGCGATGCGGCCGCGCTGTCGACAGCGCGCAGGAGCATTTCTTTGCAGCCTCCGCCACCGGGGAGCAGGCCGACGCCGACTTCGACTAGTCCGGTGTACAACTCGGCGTGTGGTTGGCGGGCCGCGGCGTGCAAGGAAATTTCCGTACCGCCGCCGAGGCACAGGCCGAACGGCGCGGAGACCACGGGCTTGGGGGAGAATTTGATGGCTTGTGTCATCCCTTGGAACTGGCGGATGGCGAGGTCGACATCGTCCCACTCTTCTTCCTGCACGCTCATGAGCAAGAGCATGAGGTTGGCGCCCACGGAAAAATTCGTGGCGTCGTTGGTGATGACGAAGGCGTCGAAGGCGTCGCCGGGGCCCCCGGGTTTCAGGGTTTGAATAATAAGACTGATGATGTCGGCGCCGAGCGAGTTCATCTTGCTGTGGAACTCGATGCAGGCTACGGCGTCGCCCAGATCGATGAGCGAGGCGCCGGAATTCTTCTTCACCACGCCGTTAGATTTCTTGGCGACCGTCGTCGACCACACGCCAGCGGGGACGTGAACGGCTTCCCAGCTTTCCGTTCCCAGCTCCCAGTACTTGCGTCCGGCGGGGGAATGTGGATCGTCGATGTACCAGGACTTTTGTCCGGTGGCGAGGAGGCGTTCAACGTTGGCGGCGATCGGCTTGCCTTCTTTCTTCATGCGGGCGACGGTGGCCTCGACGCCGGCGGCGTCCCAGAGTTCGAAGGGGCCGAGTTCCCAGTTGAAGCCGAGACGCATGGCGCGGTCGATTTCAACGACGGAATTCGAGATCTCAGGCACGCGGTTGGCGGAGTAAGTCCAGAGGTCGGTGAGGGCTGACCAGAGGAATGCTCCGGCCTTGTCGCCTTTCTGCGGGCCGCTGCCATCGAGGCCCAGCAAGGTGCGGAGGCGCGTGCCGGTATCTTCGATGGATTTCGCCATATCGAGCGCTGGGAATTTCGGCTTCTGGCGGGGATGGTATTCCAGCGTCTTCCAGTCGAGGGCGAGGCGCTCGTCTTCTTTGCCGTCCGTGCTTTTTGCTTTTTTGTAGAAGCCGCCTTTGGTTTTGTCGCCCAGCCATTTCTTCTGCAGCATCTGGCCGAAGAAGTCGGGGAGGCTCAGATCGCTGCGTTCGTCGTGGACATTGGTCGTCATGTTGCCCACGACGTGGCCGAGGATGTCGAGACCGACCAGATCGATGGTGCGGAAGGTGGCGGACTTGGGCCATCCCACGACCTGTCCGGTGAGGGCGTCGACTTCCTCAATGGTCAGGTCCATTTCCTGCATGAGCCGCATGACGTTCAACACGGAGAATGTGCCGATGCGGTTGCCGATGAAGTTAGGCGTGTCTTTGGCGATGACGACGCCCTTGCCGAGGCGCACGTCGCAGAAGTGAGCGATGGCGTCAATGGCCGCGCGGTCGGCCTCGGGAGTGGGGATGATCTCCAGCAGACGCATGTAGCGTGGCGGGTTGAAGAAATGCGTGCCGAACCAGGCCCAGCGGAAGTCGTCGGAGAATCCTTCCGCGATTTTTCCGACGGGGAGGCCGCTGGTGTTGGTGGTGACGATTGTGCCGGGCTTGCGGATGGCTTCTACTTTTCTCAGCAGTGCGCGCTTGAGCTCGAGGTTTTCGACTACGGCTTCGATGATCCAGTCGACGTCAGCGAGTTTCTTGAGGTCATCTTCGAAATTACCGATGGTGACGAGTTTTGCGAGCGACGGTTCCATGAAGGCGGCGGGCTTGGATTTCTTGGCGGCGTCGAGTCCGGCGGCAGCGATTTTGTTGCGCGCTGGGCCATCGGCGTCGGGCGGGACGATGTCGAACAGGTAGCTGGGAACGCCGGCATTGGCGAAATGCGCGGCGATGCGGGCGCCCATGGTTCCGGCGCCGAGGACAGCGACTTTATTGATGCGCTTCATAATTAGGGCCTCGGAATGAAAGTCTTTATCGTCCCACGTTTTTTGACCACAGAGGACACTGAGGACACAGAGGATTGAGTTGTGAACTGGTAATGGTAATCGCTTCGGGGGGGATTTATCTAGGGCTGGGGTCACGGGGTTGTGATGCGGTTTGTGTGGACCACCGGACTCCGCGCGAGATCCCTCCCTTCGCCTGAAAAGCGGCTCCGGTCGGGATGACGCCCTTCTAGCTGACAGTGCCTCCCGACGCTTTATTTGAGGTCGGCGTGGGATTTCACATACTGCAGGGCCTGGCGCGCCATCTGTTTCTCGCCGCCGTAGGCCAGGAGTTTGGGCGCGTCTTCCAGGGGCACCCACCGGGCACGCGCGACTTCTACCCGCATGGCGTCGGTGACATCGTCGATCCGACCGGATTCGTAGCGTAGTAGGTAGAAGCTGACGATTTTGAAGACCTTTTCGCCATCGCCCCAGGAGCGCACGTAAACGTACTTGCTGTCACCGAGCTTGGTGATGGGGACGGCGGTGATGCCGGTTTCTTCGCGCACCTCGCGCAGGGCCGCTTCGAGCGGCTTTTCGCCGGGATCCACCAAGCCCTTCGGAAGGCAGAGCACCGGCTTCGATTTCGGGCGCACCGCGCGCTTGCCAAGATCGGGAGGCGCGACCGGCGTCCCAGACGGTAGTTCGATGGCGGCCATCCACCAGCTACCGTCTTTCTGTCGAATGACCACGCCGCCGGCTGAGAACTCGCGCACCATACTGTCCGCAACTTAGCAGGGATACAGGGGTTTCGTCACGGGGCTAATGGGCACACGGTAACTGTTACCGTGCCCGGAGTGCTCTCCAACGTAATCGAGGATGGCACTGATGTGCCCTGTAACCCTAGATGCGATTGTGGCATCTTAATGTGGTAGCTGGGGTTTTAGAACTTCCGGCAGGTCGCGGGCCGGGGATGTGGGGTTCGCCGTGAAGAGTCTGGGGAAGATCATTCGGACCGTGCAGGCGTTCGGCCGGGAACTTTCCCGCAAGACTCCGCCTCTTGTATCACCCCGGATTCCTGCCATTGGTGTGGCGTTGGGCGGCGGATTTGCCCGCGGCATCGCGCACATCGGCGTTCTTAAAGTTCTCGAAGAAGAAGGCATTCCGGTTCGCGTCGTGACCGGCACTAGCGTGGGCGCGCTGATGGGCGCGGCTTATTGCAGCGGTGTGTCGCTTACGGAACTGGAAGAACTGGCGCACAATGTCCGCTTCACGACCTTCGCGCGCTGGACACTCTCGCGCTGCGGCTTCGCCTCGAATGACCGCATGATTTCTTTTCTGACACGCATCTTGAAGGTGAAGACGTTCGAGGAGTTGAACATTCCCCTCGGCGTAACCGCAACCGATTTCAATACCGGCGAGGGCGTGGTGTTTCACTCGGGTTCGATCATCGATCCGGTGCGGGCGAGTTGCGCGTATCCCGGGATGTTCCTGCCGGTGCAGATTCGCGGGCGGTACCTGGTGGATGGAATGCTGTCGCATCCGGTGCCCACGCGGCCGCTGCGCGAGATGGGCGCCGACCGCGTGGTGGCCGTCCACTTGAAGGGCACGTGGGCCAACGGTGGTCCTCCGCGCCATCTGTTCGATGTGATCGGACAATCGTTCGCGATCGCGCAGGATGCGATGTCCGGACTGTGGCGCCAAGCGGCTGATATTGTGATCGAGCCCGATGTTGCCGGGTTTGCTTACGATGATTTCAAACGCGCTGCCGACCTGGTTCGCGTCGGCGAAGTCGCTATGCGGAAAGCGCTGCCCGAAGTCCGCAAATGGCTGGAGACGTCCGCGGAAGCTCCTTACACGGGCGCCGAGCGCCGCGCTGTGCCGCGCCCCGCGCCCATGCCCGCGGACTAAGTCTCAAGTTCGTCTCCTACGGGCGCACGCTATCGATGACGGTGACTCCTGTGGGCCCCGAAGCCGTTGCGAATGGAGAGCCGGGAACCGGAGTCAGCGCTCCGCTTGTACGGTTCACGGAATATCCCGACACGCTGGACCCGGAATCATTCGCGACGTATAAGAAACTTCCCGACAGATCAAAGCTCAACGAGTACGGCGCAGACACACCGCGGTAGGGCGAAGTGGGCAACTCCTTCAAGGCTCCCGTCTTCGGATTCAGTCCGAAGCCGACGATGTCGCTCGGGAGTCCATTGCCCACGTAGGCGCGCTTTCCCGAGGGATCGGCAGCCACGGCGTAGGGGTTCCCCAGCCCCGAGGAGGACGAGACTGCCGTCTGGGTGAGGGTACCCAGTGCCCCATCGATGGAGTATGCGTAGACGTTGGACGAGAGCGCGTTGCTGACCAGGAGATATCGGCCGGTGGGGTCGACGGAGACGGAATTTGGGAAAGTTCCAGTCGGGAACGATCCGACAAGCGTGAGCGAACCTGTACCGGCGTCGATGGCGTAGGCGACAACAGCGTTCGAGGTCCCGGCGACGATGTAGAGGAACTTTCCTCGGGGATCAATCGTGAGGGTGAGCACATCCGTGTAGGGCGCGGTCGAGATTGGGAACCCGGGCAGGGATGTCAACGATCCTGACGGCGAAAGCGAAAAGCCGGAGATTGTGTTGTCGATGTTGTTGCAGACGTACACATAATGCGCGCCGTTGTCGACTGCGACCGAGATGGGCTCGCTCCCAACGGGGAAAGGCGATCTAGGAGCGGGAGTGAGCGCGCCGGTGGTTGCGTCGACGGTGAATGCCGATACAGTGAGGTTGCCCTGGTTTCCGGTGAACAGGTAGCGTCCGCCGGCGTCGGAGGAGATGGCCCAGGGAAACGGCCCGGTGGCAAAAGGGGATCCTGCAATGGGCGTGAGCGCGCCTGTGCTGTGTGCGATGCTGTACGCCGAAATGTTGTTGGAACTGGGATTGCTCACGTAAACCGATTTGGGCAGGTAGGTCGCGGGAGTCTCGCCCGAGACGATGGCCATGGAAATCGCAGCGCCGCGCGAGCGTACTGTTTGCTCAAGCGTGAGGGCGCCGGTAGAGGAGTGGATGCCGAAGGTCACGACTTCGTTGGTGTCGTGATCCATGGAATAGAGGCGCGTTCCGGAGGGGTCGATAGTGAGACCCATGGCACCGGAGGCTCCGTTGGAAAAGGGAGAGCCTGCAACCGCGCTCAAATTGCCCGTGGTCGAATTGATGTCGAATGCCGAAATGGTTTTATCGAAGGAATCGGCCACATACAGAAAATTTCCGTTGGGGCTCACGGCCAAAGCATCGGGGCCACCTCCGGTCGGAAACGGTGAGCCATGGACTTCAGTCAACGCTCCGGTAACTGGATCGATGGCGAACACACTGAGATTGGCTCCGTTGACATTGGCAACAAAAAGAAAGTGGCCCGCGGGATCAGTAACGCAAGCGAAGGGATTCTGGGAGTTGGTCGGAAAAGGCGATCCGGCGATCGGCGTGAGCGCTCCTGTGGTGGGATCGAGAGTGAGTGCGGTGATTTCATCGTTGTTCACATCCGATGAGTAAACGTACTTTCCAGACGGATGGAAGGCGAGAGACCAGGGCGAATCGGCCGATGCGAATCCCGCGGAGGTCAGCGATCCGTTCTGGTTGTCGATCTGAAAGGACTGTACGGAAGAGCCGTCCACTGTGACGAGAAAAGCGCCAGAAGGGGCCACCGCGACCGCGATCAACCCTCCAGTCGAAGGGAGATTTGGCAAGGCCTTCAATTGGCCGGTTTCAACGTTTACTGCGAATCCCAAAAGGCCGATTGTCCCATTACTGCCACCGTACAGGAATTTCTGCGAAGGAGTCAGCGCGAGCGAGAGCGGACTCGATCCCGCGACGTAGGCGTAATCCCGCGCGCGAAGCAGGGCGTTGTCCACCTCAAACACCGAGACGGTGCCATCCTGATTATTCGCCACATAGGCAAAGCGAGGCTGCTGGGGCGTGGCAGCGGACGTCGTTAGGCAAACCACCAGGTTGAAAACAAGGGCATGTAGCGGGACGAAGCGGCGGAATGGGGATCGCATGGACGAACTCCTGTGGGATACAACGGTTTCGAGGGAGTGAAAACGGGGGAAACGAACGCATCGATACTAACCTGAACGGAAGGGGTCGACAATCACAAAAATCTCATTCGGGCGACGCATCGGTGGGGGTAAGTCAGCCATGGGGTGAATTGATTTCTAGGCTCATTCGAGCGGGCCCGACCTGGCACGGCGGATGCAGAACCTTCGCCCGCAAATCAAGGTCCTGTCCATGTCCGGCTACACTGACAGCGCCATCGGGCACCAGGGCGTTCTCGACGCCGGGATTGCCTTTCTCGCGAAGCCGTTTACTCCCTCAGCGTTGGCCGGGAAGGTGCGCGAAGTGTTGGATCAGGTGCGGGCGTTGGGAAAAATTATCCTGCCGTTGCGAACTCTCTCGCTTCCTCTCGAATCCGCTTCCAAGCATTTTCCACATGGCGCGCTTGGGTGTGGGTCTGCCCCACGCTGAGGCGAAGCGTCAGCTTGCCATTCAGCTTGGTGTGGGTGAGGAATAAGTCGCCGCCGCGGTTCAGGCGATCCATGATGGTCTGATTGGCGGCGTCCCCGGCCTTGTGGCGGAAGCAAACCAGATTCAACGGTGCGGGCGCGGCTAGTTCGAAGCGAGCATCGTTTCGCACCCACTCCGCGAACTGCTGTGCCAATTGCACATGCTGGCGAATGTGGTGCTGCAGGCCTTCGATTCCGTAGTGGCGGATCACGAACCAGAGCTTCAGCGAGCGGAAGCGGCGTCCGAGTTGGATGTGCCAGTCGCGGTAGTCGATGACTGCGCCCGACTCGGTAGCCTGATTCCGCAGGTACTCGGGCAGAATGCTCAACGTCTGAATCAGCGCCTTGCGGTCGGCGACCCAGAAGCAGTTGCAGTCGAAGTTGGTGAACATCCACTTATGCGGATTGAAGTTGTAGCTGTCGGCCAGTTCGATTCCGTTCTGCAGATGGCGAAATTCAGGACAGAGCATGGCAGTGCCCGACATTGCAGCGTCCACGTGCAGCCAAAGTTTGTGCTGGTGGCAGACTTCGGCAATTGCGGCGATGGGATCCATCGCGTTGGAAGAGGTTGTGCCGATCGTCGCGCACACGAAGAACGGAGTCAGCCCGGCGCGGCGGTCGGCATCAATCTGTTTTGCCAGGACGTCTGGCCGCGTGGCGAGATTCTGGTCGACCTCGATCAGACGCAAATTGTCCGCCCCGATGCCGGAAATCATCGCCGCTTTCTGCAGCGAGGAATGTGTTTGCGTCGACGCGTAGGCGACGAGGCGCCCGTCGCATCCTTTTTTGTTGCTCACATAGTTGGTGGCGCGCTCCCTTCCGGCCAGCAGGGCGCAGAGTGCGGCACTCGAGGCGGTGTCCTGAATGACGCCGCCGCCAGCACTCGACGACATGAACTTCTTGGGCAAGCCGAGCATGTCAACAAGCCAGTCCATCACGTGCGTTTCGAGTTCGGTGCAGGCGGGACTGGTGGACCATAGCATCCCTTGCACGCCCAGGCCGGAGGAAAGAAGGTCGCCAAGGATCCCGGGTCCGGACGCGTTGCAGGGGAAGTAGGCGAAGAAATTTGGCGACTGCCAGTGCGTGACGCCGGGCAGGATCAGCTTCTCGACATCTTTCAGCAGCGCGTCGAACGGCTCACCCTGCGCCGGAGGATTCACTGGAAGCGCAGCGCGGATCTCGCCGGGCTTCACCTGAGAGAGCACAGGGAACGATTCGATGCGTGCCTGGTAGTCGGCGATCCAGTCGATCACGGCGTGGCCGTGGCGGCGGAATTCGTCGGGTGTCATGTGGAAGGATTTTTCGTCGGACACTAGGTTCTCCTGGGACCCGTTACTTCAACCGTCCAAAGTAGACTCGCGTTTTGTAGTCGAAGGTCGCACGCTCAGCGACGGCGTGAGCGTCGAAGATTCGCCGCAACTCGTGCAGCATGGGCGCGTAGTTGGGATGTCCCGGACCCGGCGCATATGACGACGACAACAAGCGGCCCTCGATCCCGGCGTAGTCGAACTCCTGTCGCATCTCGAACACGCGCGCTTGGAACGTCGCCGGATCGAAGAAATCGTTCACAGAGTCCGTAGTTTTCTCGTGGCGTACATCTTCGTAGTCGGTGCCGTAGGTCAGGAGGAGTTGCTCGTAGTCGCGGAGGAAGGGGGTCGAATCGGTGAGGCGCTCGTTCCACAGGAGCACCAGCCATCCCTCGGGCTTCAGGATGCGCACAAACTCGCGTCGGGAGCGCTCTCGGTCGAACCAGTGCGCGGCCTGTGCCGCGGTCACGAAATCAATGCTGGCTTCGGCCAGAGTGGTTGCTTCCGCGGTCCCTGCGACGCTCGTGAACTGAGGAAACTCCGCCAGCAGGCGCTTGCCGGCCTGACGCATCTCTGCGTTGGGTTCGACGCCGAAGACCTGGCTGCCATTTTCCAAGAGCATGCGAGTCCAGATCCCTGTGCCCGAGGCGATGTCGGCCACGACATGTTTCGGCGCCAGGCCACACTCGTCCCGCACGACTTGCAGAGCTTGCGGAGGATATCCAGGGCGGTAACGTACGTAGTTATCTACGCGATCGGAAAAGCGGCTGGTGGCGTTAGATGCAGGCATAAGTTTCGAAGATCAGAGTTCTATTCGGAATCGCACTTCGTAGGCTGGAACGATGTGTAAACCACCATTTTCGTTCCCACCTCGAACTTGTTGTCCGACAGCTTCGCATCTTGCTCCGTTATATTGCGCAATCGGATCGTGAATCTCTCAGACTCCACTCGCCATGACTTCACGGGAGAGGTGTCGTTGGTGACGCCAGCCCATTTGCCATAGCGCGCATCGATCGCGGCTTTCAAGTCATCGAACGATACCGACTTGTCGTACTGCGCCGTCACTGCGAGGGCACAAGGCGTATTGTCGGGAAGTTCGACCGTCACGGCTTGCGGATATATATCATTGGCCTCGGGAGCCTTGTCTAGCCATAGTTGCGAACAAGCCAGCGACACGCACCGCACTAACTTGGGGTTTGGCAAAATGACATGTTTGGTCTCGGACCTGACTTGTCCGGGAACTGCCAGACATGCCAAAGCAATTGCTGTTGGGAGAATTGCCTTCATCTGATCCTCGGCGAGCACCAGCACAATTTGCGTGAGACCGCGCTCTCTGTGCCCGCAAATGTGGCAAGATTTTTCACCTTGCCAGAAAGACATTCTAACGGCAGGATAGAGATGTTGTCCCTCCCCGCTGGGTCGGTAGAATCTGCCTGCCGGGTACTCCAGGCTGGAGTTCTTGGCAGCGAAAGAAAAGTGAAGCGCCCGGCCTGCAGCCCTACAAGACTATATGCGAGTGGTTATCAAAGTCGGCACCAGCCTTATCGCTCCCGGCGGGCAGATTGACATCAACCTGCTGCGCGGTATGGTCGACCAGTTCGATCTTTCGAAGAACGAATACCTGATCGTTACTTCGGGAGCGATCGCCGCTGGCATGTCAGGCCTCGATCTGCAGAAGCGACCCAACGATGTGCCGCGCATGCAGGCCTGCGCCGCCGTCGGGCAGAGCAAGCTGATGCATACCTACGAGCGCCTGTTCTTCGGGAAGAAAGTGGTCGCGCAGTTGCTTCTTTCCAGCGACGACTTCACTTCGCCGGTGCGCTACCGCAACCTGCAGAACGCGCTTGCGGAGTTGTTGGCTCTGGGTGTGGTGCCCATCGTGAACGAGAATGACAGCGTTTCCGTGCGCGAGTTGGAGGGGGCCTTCGGCGATAACGACGAGTTGAGTTCGCTTCTGGCCACAGCCGTGAAAGCGGATTGGCTGCTGCTGCTGACGAACGTCGACGGATTCCTGGTGCCAAACGGCCGCAAGAAGCCGAAACTGCAGCGGGTGATTCGCAAGCTGACTCCTGCGATTGAGGCGCAATGCAACGGCAAAAGTGCGCAGGGGCGTGGCGGAATGATTTCGAAGCTGCGCGCCGCGAAACTGGCCAGCGAGGGCGGAGTGCACGTCTCGATTGTGAATGGCCGGCATCCCAAAGCGATCACCCTGGGCATGGAACGCAAAATCGGAACGTATTTCCCGCCGCAGAAAGACAGATAATTAAAGATCAATGGCCGCCACTCTCACTACCGCCGCCTCAACGCAGGAGAAGTTGCTGCGCGCCCGCGCTGCCTCGGCAAAACTCGCGTTATTCTCCACCGCAGAAAAGAACGCGCTGCTGCTGGCGATTGCCGACGCGATCGAGGCGAAGGAGAAGAGCGTCCTGGCCGCGAACCGCGAAGACGTGGAGAATTCCGGGCTCGAAGGCGCCATGCGCGACCGCCTGCTGCTGACTGCAGCGCGCATCAAGGACATGGCGCGTGGCGTACGTGAAGTTGCGGCTCTGCCGGATCCCATCGGCGAGACCCTGGCGGAATGGACAAAGACGAACGGCCTGCGCATCCGCAAGGTGCGCGTGCCGCTGGGCGTGGTGGGAATCATCTATGAATCGCGGCCCAACGTAACGGTCGATACCGCGGTGCTGGCGCTCAAGACCGGCAACGCCATCGTTCTGCGCGGCGGCAAAGGAGCGGCGCAGAGCAACCAGCGCCTGGTCGAGATTATGACCGCGGTTTCTGGCGTGCCCGAAGGCGCGATCGAACTGCTGGATTCGAGCACGCGGCAGTCGGTGCACGAGTTGATCAAAGCACGCGGGCTGGTCGACGTCATCATTCCACGCGGCGGCGCAGGGCTCATCACGTTCGTTACCGAGAATTCAGCGGTGCCGGTGATCGAGACCGGAGCAGGAAACTGCCACGTCTTCGTAGACGAATCGGCCGATTTCGAAATGGCCGATCGCATCGTCATCAACGCGAAGACACAGCGTCCGTCGGTATGCAATGCCGCAGAGAAGTTGCTGGTGCATGAGCGCGTCGCTGCCGCATACGTACCTCGCATTGTGAAGAAGCTGATCGACGCCGGAGTGGAGGTGCGCGGCGACGGCAAGGTCCGTACGCTGGCCGCCGGTTTGCACGTTGGTCCCGCAGCCGAACAGGACTGGTATGAGGAGTATTTGCGGCTATGTATGGCCGTGGCTGTGGTTGCCAACGTCGACGATGCCGTCGCGCATATCAACCGCTACTCCACCAAGCACAGCGATTCCATTGTCACTCATGACGAGGCAAACGCCCGCAAATTCCTGCGCAGTGTGGATTCGGCTGCGGTGTATTGGAACGCATCGACCCGCTTCACCGACGGAGCAGAATTCGGCTTCGGCGCCGAAATGGGCATCAGCACGCAGAAACTCCACTGCCGCGGGCCATTCGCGCTCGCGGAGTTGACGTCATCAAAATACGAAGTTATCGGGACCGGGCAGGTAAGGTAATCTCGACGTGTAGCGCCGGCATCCTGCCGGCTGTCCCGAGGGCGTCTCGCCTTCGGACCCGCGAGCGAATCAACCGCCGCTTCCGTTCTATCACCGCCAAACTGGAATGCGCATCACGTCAAAATGATGGTCGTAGGTCCACACCTTCAATTCCAATCGGCCCGCCAGTGTCGCTACTGCGGCATCAAAGAGTGAGATGTGCTGGTCCGGCAGTGAGTGAACCTTCGCCACGGCCTGGCGATAGTCCTCGGGGGTTGGATTCACCGTAGCTGCGTCGAACATGTATTTCAGCCACAGGAGCGCCGCGTGTGTGCCCATGCGAGAGAGCACCAAGGCATGCGTCTCAAGAAGCGTCGGGTAAGCTACCACGATCTGCATTCGGTTGCGATGCAGTTTCTGCAGTTCTTCTTTTGCCCGTTGGTGATACGTGTCGCTGGCGTCGGCGGCTGCGTAAAGTGGCCCCGCATCCGCCAGAACGCCTCGTGTCATTTCTTGATCCCTGCCAGATATGCGTCGTGGTTGATGCTTACGTCACTGCGCCCGCTGCGTCCTACAGGCTCGATCTTCAAGGGGCGGTACGGCTGCAGAAATCCTCGTTCGCGCAAGTACTCTCGCAGCGCTACTTGGACAACTGTGGTCAAAGCGGGCGGTACCTCCTGAGCCTGGACGTACTGCTCCATGGCTTCCGCCAGATCATCCGGAATTGTCATGGTTGCTCGTTTCATGGAAGTATTCTATCACATCTCTTCACCAGTTGGTGAATGTGGTGAAGTTGGTGCAGTAGGCGAACAATAGGCGAATATCAGCTCTTCGCCGGGCCAGCGGCGTGCGCCTGTGCTACCTTACTAGCTTTCACCTCGGAGCCCATGAAACTCTTCTCAGCAGCACTTCTTTCGTCTGCCATTTTGTTCTCCGGTTCATCGACGCCCTCCCCAGGGAACGCGGCTGCATCCTCCACTTCGACTTCAGGCATCTTTGGCTTTCGCGACGGGGCCGCCGAGTCGGCGGCGGAAGCGCGCTTCCTCGCCGTGCCCGACTCTAAGCTGGCGGAAGAGCACCTGCGCATTCTTACGCAGGCGCCGCACATGGCGGGGACCATCGAAGACAAAGCTACCGCCGACTATGTCGCGCAGAAGTTCCGCGATGCCGGGCTCGATACCGAAATCGTCGAGTACAAAGTCTGGATCAACTATCCCGCCGAAATCAGCGTTGATCTGACCGCACCTGCCGGGATTGCAATGCACGGGCCGACGCGTGAGCATGTCGACAACGATCCGTTTCAAGACGATCCCCGCGTCGTGATGCCATTCAACGGTATGTCGCCGTCGGGCGACGTCGAGGCTGATGTGGTTTATGCCAACTACGGAACGCCGGAAGACTTCGAAAAACTCGACAAACTGAAGGTTGACGTGCGCGGCAAGATCGTGGTGGTGCGCTACGGGCAGAATTTTCGCGGAGTGAAAGTATTCGTCGCGCAAGAGCATGGCGCGGCGGGCGTGATCATCTACTCCGATCCCGCAGATGATGGTTGGAAGCGCGGCGATAAGTATCCGGATGGGCCGTGGCGGCCTGATACGGGCGTGCAGCGCGGGTCGGTGGGATACATGTTCGAGTTTCCCGGGGATCCGACCACGCCTGGAGTTGCGTCGGTGCCGTCGCTGCCTGAGTCGCAGCGCGTGTCTCCGCAGCAATCGGCGCAGATGCCGAAGATTCCAGTGACTCCGTTGTCGTATCACGATATCTGGCCTGTGCTGCAGCATCTTGGGGGACCGGACTCGCCGCGAGAGTGGCAAGGCGCACTGCCGTTTACGTACCACGTCGGTCCGGGGCCGGCGAAGTTGAAAATGCACCTCAAGCAGGACTATCAGTTCCGCACGCTGTGGGATGTGGTTGGCCGCGCGCGCGGCGCTGACTTACCAGACGAGTGGGTGGTCGCGGGCAATCATCGCGACGCGTGGGTGTATGGCGCGGTCGATCCCAACAGCGGTACGGCGGCGATGCTTGAAGCAGTGCATGGCGTCGGCGACTTGTTGAAGTCGGGCTGGAAGCCGAAGCGCACCCTGATGTTCTGCAGTTGGGATGGCGAAGAAGAAGGCCTGATGGGTTCGACCGAGTGGGTGGAACAGCACGAGGCCGAACTGGCAAATGCAGCCGCCTACTTCAATATGGACGTTGGCGTTTCCGGGCAGAAGTTTGGCGCGTCGGCGGTGCCGAGTCTCAAACAGTTTCTGCGCGATGTGACCAAAGTTGTTCCCAGCCCGAAAGGCGGGACTGTCTACGAAGTGTGGCAGAAGGCTGCGCAGCCGGATGCGGCGTCGACGCAGTCTCCCACGGAGGCCATTGGGGACAGCCGTCGTACTCCCGCGGCGCAAACGAAGGGCGACGTTCCGGTCGGGGATTTGGGCAGTGGCTCTGATTACACCGCGTTCCTGCAGCATTCCGGAGTGCCTTCGAGCGACGTGAGTTCCAGCGGTTCTTACGGTGTTTACCATTCGGTGTTCGACAATTTTGCGTGGTTCAAGAAATTCGGCGATCCGGATTTTGTGTATGAACAGCAGATGGCACGCGTGTTTGGGCTGGAAGCAGTGCGTATGGCGGATGCCGATGTTCTGCCCTACGACTACGAGGAATACGCCAAGGAGATTGCCGTGTATCTGGACGCCGCTCACCGGAGAGCGGAAGACAAGTTCGGCAAGCAGGTGCTCAACTTTGACGCGGTGAATGCCGCGGCGCGGCATTTCGAGGCTACGGGGGTAAAGATCCTCGCGAAGCAGAAGAATCCGCCGCAGGATGCCACACGCATGAACCAGGCTCTGCGCGGGGCGGAGCGGGCACTGCTGCTGCCGCAGGGGCTTCCGCATCGTCCGTGGTTTCGCCATGTGATTTATGCGCCGGGAGAATATACAGGTTACGCGGCGGTGGTGATTCCGGGAGTAAATGAAGCGCTCGACAAGGGCGACAGCGAGCGGGCGCGGCAACAGCTGGTGGCGCTCACCGCTGCGCTGGAGCGCGCGGCGAAGACGCTCGAAGGATACAAGTAACATTATGAGTTCCGCTCACGCGTTGGGACAATTTCTGCGTACGCTTCCGGACTCGGCGGCAGCGACGTTTCTGGCGCTGTTCCCGATCGTCGATCCTTTTGGGGGGATTCCGATTTTCTTCACTATGACGTCGAGTTGGACCGCGCAGGAGCGGCGTCGCACGGCTTACAAGACCGGGATTTGGGTGTTCGTCATCCTGGTGACGTTTCTTTTCTTTGGACGCTTCGTGCTGCATTTTTTCGGCATCTCGCTGCCCGTGATCAAGATTGCAGGCGGACTGATCGTGGCGAACACGGCGTGGGGCATGGTCACTTCGCATGCACGCATTACGCCGGAAGAAAGCCACGAGGCTGCGGACAAAGAGGACATTTCGCTGGCTCCGCTGGCCATGCCGCTGATGTCGGGACCGGGCGCGATCGGAGTCGTCATGGCGCTGGCGGCTCATGTGGACAATGCTGCGGCATATCTCGGGATGATCATCGGCATCGCTGCGGTTGCCCTTAGCGTGACCCTGTTCTTCGTCCTTGGAGGGCCGCTGGTCAGGCGCCTGGGTCCCAGCGCAGTGGGCGCGATCAACAAGATCTTCGGCTTTCTGATCCTCGCCATTGCCGTCCAACTGGTGTGGAACGGCGTCGCCGACTTCCAGAACTGAGTCTCGACCCACAATTCCTGGAACTTCGGTGGGTTGATCCGCGTAACAGAGACAGGCGCTCTTGCGCCCGAGAGGTGCTCCATGGCTGGAAGGTCTCTTGTCCGTTGGAATCCCATCTACAAAATGATTCTTGCGTGTCTCGTCCTGGTGTCGTTCAGCGCGGTTCCATCTTTTGCGAGCCACGATTGGGATTACGAAGAGACGCGCAGCGATGCCCGCGAGTTCGCCGCTGGCGGCTTCGTGCACGTGCGGATGAGTGTGGGCGATATGCACATCAAGCGTGGAGACACCAACAAGATCAGCCTGCGCTATACGGTTAAGTCGCGCCACGAGAGGAACGTCAAAGAGGCGAATGTCGATTTTGACGTCCGCGGCAACAATGCGACGATTGAGTTTCATGCGCCTTCGGGCGGCAACACTCAGTTTGATGTGGAACTGGAAGTGCCCCAGACGACGAACATCGACGTGCATGCGAAAGTCGGAGATGTAACGGTCGAGGAGGTTGAGGGCGACAAGGATTTGAGTTTGGGGGTCGGCGACATCCGCATTTCGAACGGGCGCGCTGGGTATCGGGTGGTGAACGTGAGCACGGGGATTGGCGATGTGCATGGCGATGGCTACGGCGAAACCAGCGGCTGGCTGGGCAAGACTCTGAAGTATCACGGCGAAGGGAAGTACGAATTGCGGGCGCACGTAGGGGTGGGGGACATTCATCTGGACGGGAAGTAGGAATTGCGGAGTTGCTTGGGTCCTCGTCCGTTCGGCTCTTTCCCGGTGTCAGGTCTCTCCCTTTTTTTTCCTCGAGATCGCCAAAATATTGATTCTGCGTGACTTGCCGGGTTGTGATCTGTCTTCTGGTCCGCAAAATATTGGAAACAAAGGTCTTATTCGTAAAATATTCCGGAATAAGGACTTAGGGGGTAAGTTGTGGCGGATTGGCGCACTAGGTCGTGGCCAAAATATTGATTTCGCTGAACTTACTGGATCATGGTCTGCGTCGTCGACTGCAAAATCTTGGAAATAAAGAGATTGTTGGAAATGTGCTCCGGAATAGGAGACAGGGCCCAGTCTTGGCACACGGGCGCCGCGCTGAATCTCTGACGGCCTGTTGGGGAGGTGGTCGCGCACGATGTCATTGTGCGCTTTCTATATGCTCGGTCAAGGTTGTACGTCACAAGAAGCTGAATTCTTTTTGTGGAGAGCTGTGGAAAAGTTTGAGCCGGAGGACCAGGGGGAGCTTTCCTCACATCGGTTGCGCCGGGTTCGGAGACTCCCACCCGCAAAGAACGCGAAAGGGTAGGCCTCCCGGCTAACCGTTTAGCCCTGGTGTTGAAGCGACGCTACCTACTCCGTTCAAAGTCAGATTCCCCACCCTGTCGCAAAGAGCGCGACAAGGATGGGGCACCCTCTCTCTTTTATATTGACTAGTCATATGACTAGTTAGATAATAGAAAGGATTAAGGAGCGGAGCCATGAAGTCATGGCAGTTGCAGAAGGCTAAGGCGCGATTCAGCGAATTCCTGGACGCAGCGCTGAAAAAAGGGCCGCAGGTGGTGACCCGGCGGGGAGTGGAAGAGGCGGTGCTGGTGCCGATGGAAGAGTGGCGGCGACTGCAGCGCGAGAGGCGGCCTAACATCAAGGAGTGGCTGCTGGGCGAAGGGCCGCGGTTTGAAGACATTGTGCCGAAGCGCGGCGGATGGAAGAGTCGCCCGGCAATCGATTTCAGCGGACCGGAGTTTAAATAGGCGCTCAAGATCCAGTGACTCGATATCTGCTCGATACCAACGTTGTTTCCGAATTGCGGAAACGCAAACCGCACGGTGCGGTCCTTGCGTGGATGGATACGCTCCGGCCCGAGCAAATATTCCTGTCGGCAGTGACCATTGGAGAGCTACAGGCAGGCGCCGAACTCACGCGAAAGAATGACCCGGCCAAAGCTGCGGAGATCGAGAGCTGGCTGACGGTCACGGAGGGGACGTTTCCCGTAATTCCAATGGACTCTGCGTGTTTCCGCGAGTGGGCGCGGCTCAAGGCAGGGAAGTCGCCGGAATTGATTGAAGACGCAATGATCGCCGCGACTGCGCGCGTGCACGGACTGGATGTCGCCACGCGGAACGAGCGGGACTTCGGGGAACTTCAGGTGGGAGCGTTTAATCCGTTTAGGTTTGGGGCGTAAGTGCGGGCGAAGTCTTGACGTCTGGCCCTGCAGCGCTCTGCAACTAGAATCGTACCAATGTTAGTCCGGGGATCATCTCGAAGTGGCGGAGATTGCCGGTGGCTACGCTGTAGCCAAGCTCCAGAGCCGTCGCTCCAATCAACAGATCGGAGAGGGGAAGGCGGATACCCTTCGCCTGGTTCTCGCCGTCGATCTGGCCCGTTCGAAGAGCGATTGGCGCGGTGACTGGATGAACGGGCAATGCCAGGACGAGTTCCTGGATAAACTGCTGTCGTTTGGCTTTTCGCTGTGGCGAGTCCGCTCGAGCGGCGCCGTGGGCCAGTTCGATGAGGGTCACTACGGAAATGCCGACATCAGTGTTGCCCACTTTACTGGAGATGGTTTCTAGAATCTGGCGTGCGTTCTGCCCCTCGCGCTCGGCGGTGATCAGCACACTGGAATCGAGAATTAGTCCCATGAGGGTGGTTCGAGGGGTTCGCGATGATTCTCAACAGCCGCCCTTACATCGTTGGCGAAGTCGGCATCGATCGTTGCTGTCGATTCGGCGGGCAACAGCGCGATGCACTCCGAGATGGAGCGGCGTGGCGGGAGCGGCGCGTGGATCACGGCGACCGGCTCCTTGCCGTTCTCGATCACGACCTCCGCACCGGCGCGGACCCGCGCCAGCAGCCCAGCGAAGTCGCTGGCCGCCTCCGCTTCCGAGATGTGAATCACATGGTCAGCCATGGGAGGATTATAGCGTCATTAGCGGGTAGAGGAGACGGTGGTCCACTTGGGCAGGAACTCGCGGGCTTTTCCCGAAGGCGCGACTCTGCCAGCTTCGGCATCCCGGATGCCTTCATCGATGGCAGCGAGGGTTTCCTCGTCTTCGTCGAGGATGGGAGCGGGGTCTTCGAGATCGAATTTCTTTGCCTTCGCCATGAGGTTAATCGTAGACGGGATTTCCGACCGATGCAACGGAAACGGTTATCCTCAGGCAGCATCGCTCCCACCCTTTCGCAAAGAACGCGAAAGGATGGGGCACCCGGCGTGGATGGATACGCTCCGGCCCGAGCAAATATTCCTGTCGGCGGTGACCATAGGAGAGCTACAGGCAGGCGCCGAACTAACGCGAAAGAATGACCCAGCCAAAGCAGTGGAGATCGAGAGCTGGCTGACGGTCACGGAGGGGACGTTTCCCGTGATTCCCATGGACTCTGCGTGTTTCCGCGAGTGGGCGCGGCTCAGGGCAGGGAAGTCATCGGAGTTAATCGAAGACGCAATGATTGCCGCGACGGCGCGCGTTCACGGATTGCACGTGGCCACGCGGAACGAGCGGGACTTCCGGGAGTTGCAGGTGGGAGCGTTTAATCCGTTTGGGTTCGAGAAATAACAAGGGATGCCTGACATGACGCCTTTTATCGGATATCACTTCTTCCACCGAGCGGGCAGGATCGGGCGGGCACAGGCCTACGCGAAGATCCACCGTGCCATGGAAGACTTCTCCGATCAGAAGGCGCCGATTCTTCTATCCATGATGCTGGACATGCGCGCGGACAACAGCGACGCGCTGGAATTCCGCGTGCGGAGAACTTGCGATGCTTTCGGCCCTGTCGAACACACCACTGCCTCGCCGACGTGGAAAGAGTATCGCGCCTACGATTGGAGGCTCGGTCCTGAGAGTGCCTCGGCTGCGCTTGCGCTGCTCGATGAATTTGACCAGCAAGATGCGTCGCTGGCAGATCGCACCTTCTTTCGCGCATCGTGGAAGTTCAAGTTCGTCGAGCCGGAAACAAGGTGCGTACTACCTGGGCAGGAGGGACTTCCGATTCTTGATTTTCGCCTGGGTCCCGGGTCGTCGCTAAATTTTGCCGCGCACAAGGGAGCGGCGGTGAATGCGTGGTTTCTTTTCCCGTTTGAGGAGCCGACGGCGGATTTTCAGAATTACGTCGCGCGATTTCAGGAGCAGTTGATCTTCAAGTTCTCTCCGAAACACTGGAAACACTGGCGTTTCGTGCGAGGAGAATGGAAGGCGCGCAACTTTGTTCCGAACTGGTGAATACGAATAGCAGCTACTTCAGCGTCACCAGCCTCTCCACCAGTTCCGAATAGTCCTTCTTCTCGATGCCGTGGACTTGCTTGTTGTATTCGTCGACCTTCGACGAGTAGTTCATCGAACAGAACTTGGGGCCGCACATGGAGCAGAAGGCGGCTTCTTTGTAGAAGTCGTCGGGGAGAGTTTCGTCGTGCATGGCGCGGGCGGTTTCGGGGTCGAGGGAGAGGGCGAACTGCTTTTCCCAATCGAATTTGTAGCGGGCGTAGCTGAGGGCGTCGTCGCGGTCGCGGGCGCCGGGGCGTCCGCGGGCGATGTCGGCGGCGTGGGCGGAAATCTTGTAGGCGATGATGCCGTCTTTCACGTCTTTCTCGTTCGGTAACCCTAGATGCTCCTTTGGCGTGACGTAGCAGAGCATGGCGGCGCCGTACCATCCGATCATGGCTGCGCCGATGGCGCTGGTGATGTGGTCGTAGCCGGGAGCGATGTCGGTAACGAGCGGGCCGAGCGTGTAGAAAGGAGCCTCGTAGCAGAGTTCGACTTCTTTTTCGACCTGCTCCTTGATCTTGTCCATGGAGACATGGCCGGGGCCTTCGATCATGACCTGCACGTCGTGCTCCCAGGCTTTCTTGGTGA
>OBLU010000338.1_pt1 | contig 45840 bp, 45 predicted proteins | sample 1518681 | NCBI WGS metagenome assembly OBLU01 (sample SAMEA3539304, study PRJEB22396) | soil metagenome | biome: tundra; feature: field; material: soil | place: USA | collected 2010-05 | depth 0.15 m
GATATAAACGATATTTATTTGCCTTTAGCACAATACAAAGATCTAATATTTTAACCAATATGAACATTTGACTTAAATTTGGAGGCGAAGCCAATCAGAACATTACCACCGCCAAGTCGGTGGATTTCTAAGGATAATTAAAAAAAATCTTCCAGGCTATCAAAGAAGCAGGATAGCCAGTAACCAAAAAATTAAAATCTCTCATTCCAATCATTTTTTGACCTAAATCGTTTACTTTTGCCGCCCCAAAAGCGCATGTGGTGAAATTGGTAGACACATCAGACTTAGGATCTGATGCCGTAAGGTGTGGGGGTTCGAGTCCCTCCATGCGCACTTTTTCCCAAATCAAATTTTCCCCCGGAAAATTAAAATCGCCATTTACATGGCTTTTAAAATTTAATGAATGGCAAGTATAACTAAAGAAAATATTGGCAACCTGCATGATAAGCTGACCGTTAAAGTTTCAAAAGAAGATTATTACCCGGCTTTTGAAAAAGCTGTAAAAGACTATAGCAAAAAGGCTAATATACCTGGGTTTAGAAAAGGAATGGTGCCTGCAGGAATGATCAGGAAAATGTACGGAGCCACCATTTTCCATGATGAAGTAATCAAAGCTGTTGAAAAAGAGATTCAGGATTATCTCGCCAAGGAAAAACCTGAAATCTTTGCGCAGCCTTTACCGATGGAAAGTGATCTTAGAAATCTTGATATGGCCAATCCGGTTGAATACGAATTTCCTTTTGAAATTGGGATGAAGCCACAGGTTTCTTTAGCCGCTTTTTCGAGTTTAAAACCTTCATTGTATAAAGTAACAGTTACTATGGAAATGGTTGAAGAGGAGATTGAAAAACTGGTAACCAAACATGGTGACCTTAAAGACTCTGAAACCGTTACCGGGCCTGAAAACGTTTTGAATGTAACTTTCCAGGAATGCGATGCCGAAGGCAATACGCTACCAGATTCTTTATCAAAGGACCATTCAATCCTGGTGAAATATTTTGCCGAAAATTTCCGGCCTAAATTGTACGGTTTAAAGAAGGATGATTTCATAATATTGCAATTACAGGGTGCCTTCGAAGAAAAGGAAAGAGAATGGATACTGGCTGATTTAGGACTGGATAATAATGACCAGGCTGCATCAGAAAAATTTTTTAAAATGACCACTACCAAGATTGGTTTGGTTGAAACCAGGCAGCTCAGTGAAGAATTTTTTAACCAGGTGTTTCCCGGAAAAGAAATAAAGACAGAGGAAGATTTTCGTAATGAAATGAAAGAACTGCTACAACAGCAATGGGATTCAGCAAGCAGAAGCCAGTTGCATGACCAGCTGTATCATTCCCTGATAGAAACTACTATGCCATTACCGGATGCATTCCTGAAGAGATGGATAGCTATAGGCAGCCAAAAACAAAAGACTGCACAAGAGGCGGAGTATGAGTATCCTTCCTTTAGTAATCAGCTAAAATGGACCCTTATCAGTGATAAAATAATCCAGGAAAATAATATCGATGTAACCCAGGACGAATTGAGAATTAATATGAAAGAGGAAATCATGGGTTATTTTGGACAGATGAACCTGGGGGATGATAATCAATGGATAGAAAGTTATATCGACAGGATGATGGAAGATAAAAAACAAGTGGAAAGCAGCTATAGAAAAATCCTTACGCATAAATTATTCAATTTTATTGAAAGCCAGGTTACCCCTCTTGAAAAGCAATCTTCCCCGGAAGAACTCATGGCAATGCAGCATGATCATAAGCATTAATATATCAGGGTTCCTATTGTTTGCGCAATAAAAAAGGTAATTACTTTTCAGTGAAGTAATTACCTTTTTAGCAGATTAGATCTAATCTTCTACTAAAATTTAAGCGCCAAGCCAACGGCCAACAATGACTGAAACTGCAATGCCGTGGTATTGTGATTTGGGCCCAAATTGGTTATATCCGGATCGGAAATGAAATTGAGCCCAAGGCTGGCATTAAGCAATTTAGATATTTTTGCTGTAAACATGTTGTTCATTACCAAGGCCACGTTTTGAGGGTTATGCCCATAATTGGAGAAAAGATCAAGCCTGCCATTATAACTAATAGTTTTGGCTTTATTCAAATCCCCAATAAATGTGATACTTACAAAGGCGCCAATCTCATTTTTTACCTTTTTCCCTGTTGGTATGCTGTATTGAGCCGTTAGCGAATCGTTTGACACAAATATCCATCGTGATGTAATGGGAGATAGAAAAATGGAAAATCCTTTTGCCGGTCTGTAATTAAATCCGAGACTCAATAGCACATAGCCGGGGGCCATAAAATCCGAAAGAAGTTTTTTGCTTCCGTCACTGGCATAGCTATATCCTTTTGAAAACTGGGTATGAAAGTTAAATAAAGCGCCGATGTCCCATTTTGGCGAAATGGCGTGTCCATATTTTGAAAGCAGATCGATTCGGTCATCATTTTTCCTCGTTCCCAGGCTGGTGGTATTAACCATGCCATAATTGAAATTTAGTGTATTATCCCAGCTATTTTTATTCTTCAGATAAAATGCATGCAGTCCAAGGTATGTAGCAAGTGACATAGAATAATCATCACCTCCTGCAGCCCAATTGCTTTGACTTCCCTGGCCAAAATTCAGATTAAAAAGGCCTCCTGTTTTCCACGTCTTACCACTATCAATTTTTTCTTTCTTAATTTCTTGGGTCGCAGCAGCTCTCAGGTCCTTTACTGACTGATCCTGTCCATAGCTATTCATACTAAAGAGGATGAAAAAAGAAATACAAATCAGGAATCCAGATCTCTTCAAATAATTTTTTCCTTCCATATTTTTTAAAATTTGCGCGAAATTATTGTTTAAAATGGATTTACATGCATTTTTTTGGATACTCTTTCCAGGCCATCAAAAAATATATTGCCTATAAAACCAGTATTATCCCAAATACTGTATTTTGTGAAAGAAAAAAAAATTAAACATTAATAATTAAATCATGGATGAGTTACTTCAAAAATTACAAAGTTTACATGGGTTAACTGCAGAACAATCCCGGGGAATTTTAGGTACAATTACTGCACACATCAAAGAAAAATTTCCTATGGTAGCTGGCGCTATTGATAACCTTTTTCCGCAGGGAACCACTTCTCCCTCAACATCTGGCGCCAATGCAGGTGACCAGGCAACGGCAGGCACTTCTTCCCAGGGGAGTGGGGACATTCTCGATAAAATATCAGGTATCATCCCGGGCGCAGCCGGCGAAAAAATAGAAGAGTTTGCAAAAAGCAAATTGGGAAGCCTTTTTGGCGGAAATAAGTCAGCTTAATTTGAGGACATTCATAAGAAAGCAAAACCGGATTTAATTCCGGGTTTATTCATGATTTCCGGAATTATTTTAATGTTTCCCTGGCAATAACGATCTTCTGTATTTCACTTGTGCCTTCTCCGATAGTGCATAATTTGCTGTCTCGGTAAAATTTTTCTACAGGGAAATCTTTCGTATAACCATAACTACCAAATATCTGAACTGCATCAGTAGAAACCTTAACAGCAATTTCACTGGAATAATATTTTGCCATTGCAGCGTGCTTTGTTACATTCTCGCCCCTCATTTTAAGATCGCATGCATAATTGATTAATAATTCTGCAGCCATAATTTCTGTAGCCATGTCTGCCAGTTTAAATGAAATAGCCTGAAATTCAGAAATGGGTTTACCAAACTGATGCCGCTCCTTTGCATATTGAAGTGAAGCTTCATAGGCTCCTTTGGCAATTCCTAATCCAAGGGACGCTATCGAAATGCGGCCACCATCCAGGACAACCATAGCCTGCTTAAATCCGTCTCCCACTTCACCCATCCTTGCAGTATCCGGGATACGGCAATCGGTGAAAATCATTTCCGCAGTTTCACTGGCTCTCATTCCCAGTTTATTTTCCTTTTTACCCCCGGTGAAGCCCTTTGTACCCCGGGGTATAATAAAGGAAGTAGAATTGTCTCTTGTGTGTGGTTCTCCGGTCCTGCAAATAACAACAGCTACATCACAGCTTTTGCCGTGCGTAATCCAATTTTTGGTCCCATTAATTACCCATTCAGTTTCGTTTTTTTCAGCTATGCATTGCATGTTTCCAGCATCGCTTCCGGTATTCGATTCCGTTAGTCCCCAGGCGCCGATATATTCTGCTGAAGCAAGTTTTGGGAGAAACTTTTGTTTTTGCTCTTCATTTCCGAAAGACAGTATATGGCCGGTGCAAAGCGAATTATGCGCTGCCAGTGATAATCCAACAGAGCCACAGACTTTGGAAATCTCCTGGATTACGGCGCTGTATTCGGCATATCCCATTCCTGAACCTCCGTATTTCTCAGGCACCAATACCCCCATCAAACCAAGCTTACCTAATTCTTTGAAAATATGAACCGGAAATTCCTGACTTTCATCCCACTCCATGAAATGTGGCCTGATGTATTGCTGTGCAAAATCCCTGGCAGTTTGCGCTACATGCCTTGTCAGTTCGTTATTCTTAAAATCCATATATTAAACTAAATTTTTGCAATATAAATCGAAATAACCTAATACTAACAACTGTTAGTTTTTTTATTTAAAAAATCTTGTCCTCTTCCTTTCATTTTACTGTTAAATAGGGAGCAACTTTTGCAAAAAGATCATCCGTAATAAGAATTATTTTTTTTATTTCCTCAACTGAATGGTAATTCCCATGTAAAAAGTCTTTTAGAAATTGCTTCCACTTAAATAATTTATAACCTGATTAGGGTATAAAAAATGGAAAATTTCTAAATGATTGTACAACCAAAAGATATAAAAATTTTTGAATAAAAAGTTAGAATTTCACAATGAGCCCATCCCACGCAAGTTGCATTTGGGAAGGAAGTTCTTTATTAACCTCCTCATGGAGGCCAAGTTGGTGGCTAATATGAGTAAAATAAGCATTAGGAATTTCAATTTCCTGAACCATGCCGATAGCTTGTTCCAAATTAAAATGTGAGATATGCGGTTTCTTGCGAAGGGCATTTATAACTAAAGTATCGCTGCCAATAATTTTTTGTTTTCCAATATCATCTATGCTGTTTGCATCAGTGATATAAGTGAATTTTCCAAACCTGAATCCAAGGACAGGCATTTGTAAATGGCGTACAAGTATTGGTGTTATCGGAATGTCCCCGACCAAAAAAGGTTTGCTGTCTAAAACATGTAATTTAACAGCCGGGACACCGGGATATTTTTTATCAGAAAAAATATAAGAAAATTCTCTTTTTAAAGCTTCCAGGGTCAATTCATTTAAATAAACGTCCATTGGCTTATTTTGAAAATAATTAAAAGCTTTCACATCATCCAGCCCCGCAATGTGATCTTTGTGAGGATGAGTAAAAAGAACTGCATCCAGCTTTTTAACATTGGCTCTCAGCATTTGGGTTCGAAAATCAGGAGTAGTATCTACTACAAGAGTCGTGTTTTTGCTCTGAACCAGGATGCTGCTTCGGAGCCTTTTGTCTTTTTCATTATTGGAAGAACAAACATAGCAACCACATGCTATCATGGGAACACCACCACTGGTGCCGGTACCTAAAAATGTAATTTTAATTGGAGGATAATTCACTTGATCAAAGCTAAAAAATATACGAGAGAATACTCATTAAAGGTTAATTACCCGAATAAAACTTCCCTTTTTGAAAGCAATTCTTCATACATTTTCTGAGAATCTATAGTGAGCAGGTCGTACTTAATTTGTAAGGAGGGAATTAAATCCATCAGGGTATTGATCCTTCCTTCAGGATTCAAGAACTTATTAAGGACCACAATATTTTTATCTTCAAGAATGCAATATCCGCTTTGAAAGGAACCGCGCTCATATCTTACGATATAGCCCGATTCTTCAAGTATATTCTCCAATTTTCTTAAGGTAGTCTGATTGTATTTCATTCGGCAATTTCTTCTTACAAAAATATAACAACATTCCCGTATGCCAACGAATCACACTTTTGTGGTCATTCTAATGACCGGAATGATCATTTCTTCCAGACTAATGCCGCCATGTTGAAATGTATTTCGGTAATAGTTTGCAAACTGATTATAATTATTTGGATAACACAAATATCCATCCTGCTTTGCAAAAATAAATGATGAATTTACATTCGGAACAGGCAAGCCTGCCTGCCTCGGATCGCGAAAAGCAAGGACTTCTTTGGCATCGTAATTAAGATTACGTCCATGCTTGTACCGGAGATTACTGGTTGTCTGCTTATCCCCAATGACCTTCTGAGGAGTATTCACCCTTACACTCCCATGATCAGTAGCAACAATAAGATTCAGCTTCTTATCGGCAATTTTTTTTAATGCCTGGTGCAACGGAGAATGCTCAAACCATGAAGCGGTAAGGCTCCTGTAGCTTACTTCGTCAGCAGCAAGTTCTTTGAGAACTTCCATTTCAGTACGTGCATGACTTAGCATATCTACAAAATTGTAAACAATAATATTAATATCGTTGTTCAATTGGTTGTGTATGTTATCCACAAGTTTCTGTGCATCCTGGTGATTTGTAATTTTCGTATAGGAATATTTCAAATCATCTTTACGAAGTCTTTTTAACTGCGCTTTGAAAAAATCCTGTTCAAATAAATTTTTTCCTCCTTCTTCATCATCATTTTTCCATTCAACCGGAAATTGTTTTTCAATATCGATCGGCAGTAATCCTGCAAAAATTGCGTTCCGGCTGTATTGTGTAGCCGTTGGTAAAATGGAATAGAAAGTATCCTCTTCCTGAATCCGAAAATTTTCAGCAAAAATTGGTTGAATCGTTTTCCATTGGTCAAATCTGAGATTATCAATCAACAAAAAAAATGTAGGCGTGCCTTTTTCGATATGAGGGAAGACCTTAAACTTCATCACATTATGGCTCATTACCGGTGCTTCGGTTTTGGGATTGGTAACCCAATCGGAATAATTTTTGGAAATAAATTTAAAAAATTCAGTGTTTGCTTCATTCTTTTGGGATTGAAAAACTTCCTGCATCTCAGGACTATCACTTTTCTTTATTTCAAGCTCCCAATAAACAAGTTTCTTATAAAGGTCCATCCATCCTTTATAATCCGGATTATCGTTGAGCGCCATAAAAAGTTCCCTGAATTGTTGCTGGTAGGCAGTTGTTGTTCTTTCAGCAACAAGTCTACGGTTATCAATTATTTTTTTCAATGATAACCATACCTGATTGGGGTTTACCGGCTTAATTAAATAATCCGTAATCTGCGACCCTATGGCTTCATTCATCAGATTTTCAGTTTCATTTTTGGTAATTAAAACAATAGGAACATGATTCTTTATTTCTTTTATCTTTTGCAGCGTTTCCAGTCCTGTAATACCAGGCATACTTTCGTCCAGCAGTACAACATCTACCGGGTTGTCTCTAACGAAATCAATAGCATCAAATCCATTACTCATTGACGTTACTTCATACCCTTTGTTTTCTAAAAATATGATTTGGGACTTTAAACTTTCCATTTCATCATCAACCCATAAAATTTTTGCTACGTTCATTTGAAATATATTTAAGAAAAAATATAATTAACAAGGGAATTGACCTTTGAATGGAATCGAATGGAATGACGCGGTCAATTCTTACAAATGTAAATTATTCCGCTACCAAAAATTACCTTTACAAATACACAGATGCATTTTAACAATTTTAAAGTAGATGTCTTATAGGAAAATCATAAATGATCCTGTTTATGGGTTTATAACAATAGATGATGAACTGATATATGAGATCATTTCCCACCCGTATTACCAGCGCCTTCGGCGAATTTATCAAATGGCTATGGCGCAATTGGTTTATCCGGGAGCGGTTCATACAAGATTGCACCATTCCTTAGGAGCCTATCATTTAATGGGCAATGCGCTCAATGAACTTAAAAGCAAGGGTATTGCTATCACAAAGCAAGAAGATCAGGCGGCAAAAATTGCCATTCTACTGCACGATATTGGTCACGGACCCTATTCTCATGCACTTGAACATATTCTGAATGAGGAGGCAAGCCACGAGGAAATATCATTGTTATTGATGCAGAAGATGAATAAAGAAATGGGCGGTAAATTGACAATGGGAATTGACATTTTTACAGATTCCTATCCCAGGAAATTTCTGCATCAATTGGTTAGCGGACAATTAGATGTAGATCGGATGGATTATTTGATCCGGGACAGTTTTTTTACCGGGGTAAGTGAAGGTGTAATTGGATATGACCGTATTATTAAAATGCTCACCGTACATGACGGGGAATTGGTAATCGAAGAGAAGGGAATTTATTCCATAGAGAAATTTTTGGTTTCGCGGAGGTTCATGTACTGGCAGGTTTACCTCCATAAAACAGTTTTATGTGCAGAGAAAATGCTCGTAAACATTATCAAGCGGGCCAGATTCATCAAAGCCAATGCTCCCACTCCGGCACTTAATATTTTTTTACATCAACAATTAGAACCATTCAAAAACCATTTAGATGACTTTTGCAAAGTTGATGACCATGATGTGATGGCGGCGATTAAGATATGGGTTGATAGTCCGGATAAAATTTTATCCTTTCTTTGTAAAGGCATCGTCAACAGGCAATTGCTAAAGGTAAAATATTTCGGGTCTGAAATTGATGAAGATATGTTGAGGGAAAAAAGGAATCTGGCTATGGCGGCCTATAAAATTAGCGAAGAGGAATCCGGTTATCTTGTATTTACCGGAGAAGCAGCTAATAAAACTTATAGTCCGGAAGATGAACATATAAGTATACTATTTAAGGATCAAACCATAAGGGATATTTCGGAAGTGGATAATGCCCTGATTAATCAAACTTTATTTGGCACGGCAAAAAAATTTTACATTTGTTTTCCGGAAATTGAATTATTATAACTTTACTTTTATAAACTTCTAACATTTGTATTGTTAGAATAAAGAAAATATGGACTTCACAGCACAACAAATATCTTCACTGATTAATGGTAAAATTGAAGGAGATCCTGGCGTCATAGTTTCTTCATTTGGAAAACTTGAAGGGGCGGAACCCGGTCAGCTGGCTTTTCTGGCTAACCCAAAATATGAGGAGTATTTGTATTCCACCAGGGCTTCTGTCATTATCATTAATGATACCCAGGTGGTGGAGAAAAAAGTAGGTGCAACTCTTATTCGGGTACCAGACGCCTACTCTGCTTTTGCCATTATTTTGAGCACTTACGAAAAAATGGCTAAAGCTAATTTATCGGGCATCCAGCAGCCGGTTTATATTGCCGATTCTGCGATTTTAGGAGAAAATATTTTTATAGGTGCTTTTACTTATATCGGCAACAATGTAACTATTGGCAATAACGTAAAGCTATTTCCCCAGGTTTACATCGGAGATAATGTAACTATCGCTGATGATTCTATATTATTTCCGGGAGTAAAAATTCACCACGATTGTGTAATCGGGAAGAACGTAACCATTCATGCAGGGTCTGTCATTGGAGGCGACGGATTTGGATTTGCACCACAGCAGGACGGTAGTTTTAAGAAAGTTCCCCAGATTGGAAATGTGGTGGTGGAAGATAATGTGGAGATTGGAGCCAACGCTACTATTGATCGCGCTACTATAGGATCGACTTTGATAAAATCAGGCGCCAAACTCGATAATCTTATTCAGATTGCTCACAATGTTGAAGTAGGCAACAATACGGTTATTGCCGCACAATCCGGAATTAGTGGTAGCACCAAAATAGGCAATAATGTAATGATTGGAGGCCAGGCAGGAATTGTTGGTCATCTTCAAATTGCCGACGGTAGCAAAATAAATGCTCAAAGTGGAGTAAGTAAATCCATTAAAACACCAAATACTGCAGTCACAGGTTCTCCAGCCTTCGACTACGCTCATGCCCTTCGTAGTCAAATCTTAAATCGCAATTTGCCCGAGCTTGAAAAACGGATTAAAGAACTTGAACAAATTGTGGAAAGACTCATTAATGAAAAGGTCGCCAATTAAAGAAGATTTAGAATATTATTACCAATTGGTTATTTAGGCCCTCAATCTTTTAAACCAATAGTTTTCCTATTTTCGTGCCCATGAATTTATTGAATTCTCAGGAGAAATTTTTTCAGCATACAATAAGGGAGGAAGTGGTTGTTTCGGGCGCAGGTATTCATACAGGTCATTTTGTTACCATGCACATCAAGCCCGCCGAGCCTAATACGGGCATTAATTTCCAAAGAACGGATCTTCCCGGTATGCCCATTGTAAAAGCAGATGTAGATAATGTTATAGAAACTAACAGAAGTACAACTATTGAATCAAACGGAGCCAGGGTAGGTACCATTGAGCATCTTATGGCTGCTCTTACGGGTATGCTTATCGACAATGTCCTAATAGAGATTGATGGAGAAGAAGTTCCAATACTTGACGGAAGTTCACAGCTATTTATTGAGAATTTATCGGAAGCAGGGGTGAAGAAGCAAAATGCTCCAAAAATTTACTACAATATTCAGCATAATATCAGCTTTGTGGATGAAGAAAAGAAGGTTGAAATGGTAGCATTACCTTATGATGGATATCGGATAAATACTTTGATAGATTTTAACTCACCTATTTTAGGCACCCAGCATGCCGATTTACGAAATATTGAGGATTTCAGGAAGGAAATTGCCCCCAGCCGGACTTTTTGTTTTTTTCATGAATTGGAAATCCTGTTGGCCAAGGACCTGATAAAAGGCGGCGATATCAATAATGCAATTGTGGTTGTTGATAAACCCGTTACCAGTGACCAGGTAGACCGAATTTCAAAAATATTTCATAAGAATGATGTAAAAGTAAGTGAGGGGGGAATTTTAAATAACCTGACACTTCGCTTTCCCAATGAGCCTGCAAGGCATAAATTGCTTGATGTGGTAGGAGATCTTGCTCTTGTCGGATTTCCATTTAATGCCCACATTATCGCAAACCGGCCGGGACATGCATCTAATATTAAATTTGCCAAGAAGATAAAAGATCACATTAAGAAATTCAAGCACAGGCAAGACATTCCGGTATACGATCCTACAAAGCCCCCTCTTCTGGACATCCAGGAAATAGAAAAAACGCTTCCTCACAGGTATCCATTTTTGATGGTTGATAAAATCATTGAACTTTCTGATACTCATGTTGTGGCTATTAAGAATGTTACTTACAACGAACCATTTTTCCAGGGACATTTTCCCGGAAATTCAGTAATGCCGGGAGTATTACTTGCGGAGGCACTCGCTCAGGCTGGCGGATTTATTGCAATACCCAGGAATACGGAAGATAAATACGATACTTATTTCCTTAAAATAGATAGTTGCAAATTCAAGCAAAAAGTAGTTCCAGGAGATACGCTTATTTTAAAAATGGAGCTTCTTCACCCGATTAGGAGAGGAATTTGTGAGATGAGGGGCACCGTTTATGTTGGTGATAAGGTTGTTACTGAAGCTATTTTGGTAGCTCAAATAGTTAAAAGACCCAAAGCCTGACGATAATGATTAGTACTCTCGCCCATATTCATCCTGCAGCTCAAATCGGAAATAATGTGAAAATTGATCCTTTTGCAGTTATTGAAGAAGGAGTTATTATTGGTGAAGGAACTCATATAATGTCTCACGTCGTTATTATGAAAAATACAATTGTTGGGAAATCCTGCACTATTTTTCCCGGAGCAGTTTTAGGAGGCATCCCTCAGGATTTGAAATTCGATGGTGAAGAAACATATGTTGAAATAGGAGACAATACCACTATCAGGGAATGTGTTACAGTTAACCGCGGAACAAAGGATAAATGGAAAACCAAAGTAGGAAGTAATTGCCTCTTAATGGCGTATTGCCATATAGCTCATGACTGTATATTGGCTGATCACGTGATCATTGCTAATTCCGTTCAACTGGCAGGCCATGTTCAAATTGGGGACTATGCTATAATTGGTGGAATGGCTGCAGCTATTCAATTTTCAAAAATAGGCGCACATAGCTACATAGCCGGTGGCACAGAAGTAATAAAAGATGTACCTCCCTATATAAAAGCAGGCCGTTCACCTTTAAGTTATGTTGGGGTCAATTCTGTAGGATTGCAAAGAAGGGGTTTTTCTCAGGAAAAAATAAATAGCATTCTTGAAATCTACCGCAATATTTATATGAGGGGATTAAATATTTCTCAAGCCACTGAAATCATAGAAAAAGAACTTCCTGACTCTGAAGAAAAGGCTGAAATAATAAAATTTATCAGGGATAGCAAAAGAGGCATATTAAAAATTTCTGCCAAAGGAATTTCCGATGAAAATTAAATTGTCCAACCTGGGAAAACGATTTAACAGGGAATGGATTTTTCGGAATCTTAGTTTTCAATTTGATTCTGAAAAGCATTATGCGATTACAGGCCCAAATGGTTCGGGCAAATCAACATTATTACAAATTATTGCAGGATCTACAGTATACAATGAAGGAGAGATTACATACAATCAAAACCAACAATATCTATCTTCTGAAGTTCTATACCGCAATATCTCGCTTGCAGCTCCATACCTTGATCTGGTAGAAGAAATGAACCTCTCAGAATTTTTTTCTTTTCATCAAAAAATGAAGGGATGGATTGCCGGCCTTGATTCCCAAAAAATCATTTCCCAAATTCGTCTCGAAAAATCTTCGTATAAGCAAATACGGTATTTCAGCAGCGGAATGAAACAAAGAGTAAAACTGGCGCAGGCTATTTTTAGTAATGTACCAATAGTATTATTAGATGAACCGCTTACTAATCTTGATGAGGAAGGGAATCTGCTGTATCATTCATTAATAACCAATTATTGTAATAATCGTTTAGTGGTAGTTAGCAGCAACGATGCCAGTGAATACTCTTTTTGCGATGAAAAGATAAATATGCTTGAATATAAATGAACTCCAATTCTCAAATATCGATTGCATTCAAAAGCCGCCAAAACCTCTACCTGCTGCTGGCTATTAGTAAATTTAGATCAGTAAATTTCAGATCGAAGCGCTCACTAAGGTGAAAATTTGTTAGGGCGCCTTTGAATAAGTAGATTCCACTGCGAATATTAATTTTATACCATACAAGATTCTCGAATCCGCCATCATCAGCCATTTCGAGCATCAACGGCATCAGGACATTACTGATAGCCTGCGAGGCAGTTCGTGCAAAGCCGCTGGGAATGTTAGGAACACAATAGTGAATCACATCATATTTTCTGAATACAGGTGCAGTATGAGAAGTTAAAGAAGAGGTTTCAAAACAGCCTCCATGGTCAATACAAACATCCACAATCACACTACCGGGCCGCATTTTGCTCACCATCTCTTCAGTTACCACCAGTGGGGTGCGGCCTCCATATGAAGAAAGTGCGCCAACAGCCACATCACAGGTTTTTAATTGTTTCCCTAATATTCCGGGTTCTATAACGGAAGTGTATAAACGAAAACCAATATTATTTTGTAACCTTTTTAGCCTGTAAATGCTGTTGTCAAATACCTTTACACTCGCTCCCATAGCCAATGCAGTACGTGCAGCCTGCTCTCCAACTATACCGGCGCCAATAATAATAACCTTTGTGGGCGGAATTCCTGATATACCGCCTACAAGCACACCTTTTCCATGATTGGCATTGCTAAGATACTGACCAGCAATTAACATGACTGCACTTCCCGCAATTTCACTCATACTTCGAACTATCGGGTTATGCCCGCTGTCATCTTTTAAATTTTCAAAGCTTAAGGCTGTTATTTTCTTGTGCATCATCTCAGCAAGAATATGCTGTTTCATTGCAGCAAGATGTATCGGCGAAATGATGAATTGATGGACCTTAAGAAATCCAAGTTCTTCTTCACTTACCGGTGCACTTTTCACCAAAATATCACATTCGAATACTTCTTTCTTGCTTTTGGAAATTTTGGCGCCTGCCTCACTATAATCTGTATCCGAATAACTTGCGCCTTCTCCTGCCTTGCTTTCAATGATAACGCGGTGGCCATTGGCAACAAGTACTTTCACGGCTTCGGGTGTTAAGGCAATACGATTTTCCTGGAATGATGTCTCCTTCGGAATCCCGATGAAAAGCTCAATGCCTTTTGGCTTTATATCCAGTGTTTCTTCAAGTGTTTCGTAAGTAAATGATGGGGAAACAAAAGGTCTTGACTTTGCCATAGAATAATATTACAATTAAACCGACTATAAAAATAATTTTTTATTGGGGAAGTTGAACAATCAATTTCCTTTGTTTTTCTGAAAGTGTTTCAAAAAGAATTGAAACAGTTTGCTTTGGCAGCAATAATGCCGCATTTTCAGGCCACTCTAAAAAGCATATTTCACCGCTCATTAAGCACTCTTCCACTCCGGCATCAATTGCTTCGCGGGTATTGCTGATGCGGTAAAGATCTACATGATAGATTTTGAGATCATTTACCGACTGATATTCCTGGATAATAGAGTAAGTAGGGCTGGTCACCGTATTTGTCACCCCAAGATTCTTGCAAATCGCACTTATTAAAGTCGTTTTCCCGGAACCTAATTCTCCAGCGAATGTGAAAATTTTATAATCTTCAATAATAGTAACAAAGAACCTTGAGACTATGTTAAGTTCTTCAAGATTATAGATAATTTCCATTCTAAATACTTTCCGTAAAAATAATGTTTAACTGCAGAGTTCCGTTACAATACTATTTTCTAATTTTTAGTCTTTCTAACATGTGACTTAATTTTTCCTTGGTATTTTTATATCAATTTAATCATCAAAAAAGGAATGCTAAATTCAGCAATAGCTTCTCAGGAATTTATGGAAAATCCGATTGAGATACTTAAGAAATATTGGAATTATGATTCTTTCAGGCCATTACAACTTGAAATCATTAACTCCATTTTGGGTGGACATGATACACTTGCCCTTATGCCAACCGGAGGAGGGAAATCAATATGTTTCCAGGTACCTGCAATGATGAAGGGTGGACTTTGCCTGGTCATCAGCCCACTTATTGCTTTAATGAAAGACCAGGTGGCTAACCTCAAAAAGAAGGGTATTCCTGCACTTTCAATCTATTCAGGAATGAATTATGCTGAGGTGATAAGAACACTTAAAAATGCAGCTTATGGAAACTTCAAATTCTTGTACGTTTCTCCCGAAAGGCTGGAAACTGCTCTTTTCCTGGAATACTTTCCGATAATCAAAGTTAGCCTTGTTGCTGTGGATGAAGCTCACTGTGTTTCACAGTGGGGGTATGACTTCAGGCCACCTTACCTTAGAATCGCAGCCATACGTGAAGCCTTAGATGGTATTCCCATATTGGCAATCACAGCATCAGCCACACTTGAAGTGCAGAATGATATATGTGAGAAACTTGCATTTCGTAATAATCATGCTCGGTTTCACCAGTCTTTTCAAAGAAGCAACCTTTCCTATAGCGTCTTTAATCCACCTTCGAAACAAAAGAAACTTTTAGAAATACTAAAAAAAGTAAATGGCAGCGGAATCGTGTATTGCAAAAGTCGCAAAGGAACCAGGAAAATAGATGAAATACTAAAATTAAATGGGATCAGCTCCAGCCATTATCATGCGGGGCTTTCTAATGATGAGCGAAATAAAAGACAGGAAGCATGGATCAATAATGAAACCAGAATTATGGTCTGCACCAATGCATTTGGGATGGGCATTGATAAACCTGATGTAAGGACAGTAATACATTATGATGTTCCCGATGCACTTGAAAACTATTACCAGGAAGCCGGCCGTGCAGGCAGGGATGAAAAAAAAGCTTATGCCGTGTTATTTTTTAATGACCAGGAAATTGCTGATTTAAAAAAACAATCAGCATTAAAGTATCCGGACCTGCCTACGATTAAAAATGTTTATGGCTCGCTTGCAAACTATTTTCAATTGCCTTCCGGAACCGGCGAAAATCTTTCTTTTGACTTTAATATAAACAGTTTTGTAAAAAATTTTAAACTTGAAATTACTACGACAATCAATGTATTAAAGATTTTAGAGCAGGAAGAAATTATTGATTATAGCCCCCAAATTCTTGTCCCCTCAATGGTAGTCTTTACAGCGGGGAAATCCGATTTGGAATTATTTGAAAAATCATACCCCAAATATGACGAGGTTATAAAAGGTTTGCTTCGATCATATGAAGGAATATTTGATTACCCGGCATCAATTGATGAAGTCAGGCTTGCCGGTTTCATATCTTTTTCAAAACAAAAGCTTATTTCAGTGCTGCATGAACTTAACAAGCTTGGCATTATCGAATACACTCCCCAAAAGGAAAATCCTCAAATCAGATTTCTTATAAATCGGGTAAATGCTTCCGACCTTGTAATAAATCAAACAAACATCCTTAGACGAAAAAGTGCTTTTGAAAAACGCCTACGGGCAATCATTGATTACGCAAAGGAGCAAAATGAGTGTAGAAGTAAATTTATTGCAGTTTACTTCAATGATTTTAGTTTGAACCCATGTGGCGTATGCGACAATTGCCTCAGGAAAAAAAAATCTGCAATATCAACAGAGGAATTTGAAAAAATCCGTGCAGGTATTCAAAAGGCGATTTCCAGTAAACCTGCAAGTGCAAATCAACTTTTTGAACAGCTTTCAGGTCATAAGAAAAATAGCATCAGGGAAATATTAGACTTTTTGCAATTGCAAAATAAGATAACTATAAACAGCGAAGGACTTATCAGAATGGAAACGGATAGTCTATAAAAAAAGGGACCCAGATGGAAATCTAGTCCCGCTTTAAAATCCAATATCCTATGAAAAACCGAGACGAAGATAATGTGGAAATTACTATTTAACAAGATTTTTCTTTGAAATTTTAAAATGCGGTGGATTTCTTCTGGAAATTTTATTTTTCGGCAGAGTAGATTGAGAATTCGGAAGATATAAAATGAATTTAATTTAATTAAAACATAAAATGCATACTCAATACCAATTTTTGTTATCTAAAAATGACGGCATTTCATCAGTTTCTTTTCATAAATACGGCGGTTTAAAACCATGTATTTTTGGGGATTTTTACTACTTCCGTCGGGGCCAGGAGATTCTAATAGGCTCCTTAAGAATGTTTTAACTTTTTAGATTATCATTTTGGAGTAATTAGCAGTCAAATATTTAATATAAATTGATTTAACAAAAACTAAATACCTTTATTTAGAATAAATACCCAAAAATTATGGACAATAAAAAACCTAAAATTCTAATTTGTGAAGATGACCCAAACCTTGGAATGGTCTTAAAAAATTACCTGGAGCTAAATGATTATGACGTTGTTTTGGAAAGAGACGGGAGACTCGGACTCGCCGCCTTCCAGCGCGAGAAATTTGATATTTGCCTGCTCGATGTTATGATGCCGAATATGGATGGATTTACTGTAGCAGAAGAAATCAGAAATGTTGACCCTGATATGCCGTTATTTTTCCTGTCTGCAAAAACTATGAAAGACGACATCATAAAAGGATATAAACTAGGAGCTGATGATTATATAACCAAGCCATTTGACAGCGATGTGTTGCTTCATAAAATCAGGGCAATTTTAAAAAGAAATGAAGAATTGCATCGCGAGGAAGCCAATGCTGAATATGATTTAGGAAAATATCATTTTAATCCAAGGTTACGCCAGTTAGGTGTTGATAAGGATGTTCAAACATTATCTCCAAAAGAAAACGAATTGCTTAAAATGCTCTGTGAATATAAGAATGATCTGTTGCCCAGAGAAACAGCTTTAAAGAAAATATGGGGTAGTGATACCTATTTCAATGGACGCAGCATGGATGTTTACATTGCGAAGCTTCGCAAATATTTGAAAAATGATTCAAATATTGAAATTGTAAATATTCATGGAAATGGTTTCCGGCTTGTTGTTCAGGAGTAACTGCATTTACTGGAGGAGTCATTTATTTGAAAACAATACTGCCGCCACCAGGCCGGCAGTCTCTGTTCTTAACCTTGTTTCTCCCAGGCTTAAAGGGATAAATTTATTTCTAATTGCTGCTTCAATTTCGTCATTTGAAAAATCGCCTTCAGGGCCGATTAAAACTAATTGGTCATCATTGATGATAAGGTCAGATACAGTAAGTTTCCTTTGATCTTTAATGCAATGCGTTATGTATTTATTTTTGAAACGAGATTCCACAATAATTTCCTGATATTTCGTGGGTTGATGCAATACAGGAAACCAAGCCTGTTCTGATTGTAACATGGCACTAATTAGTATATTCCTCATTCTATCGAGCCTGAAATGTTGTTTCTCAGTACGTTCACAAATAATGGGAATAATTTCCGAGACACCAATTTCAGTAGCTTTCTCTAAAAACCATTCAAATCGATTTTTACTTTTTATTAGGGATATTCCAATAATTATTTTTTTGGGCCTTCCGGGACTAAAAGATTTTTCTATGACTGCAACCGGGGCGCTTTTTTTATTTGCGGAGAGCAAAGTAGAGGTAATAATGTCACCTCTGCCGTTAGTAATTAGTAACTTTTCGCCTTCAATCATTCGAAGCACCTGAACAATATGCCTGGAAGTTTCTTCACTAAGGTTAAAGCTTGGGGAATCAGGAATATTTTCCTCAAAAAAAAATGGCAATTGCATTATCAGGGGATATATTTCTTAATATTCAAAAAAGCTTCTTTATCTTAAAATGATATGTCATCGTCAAATTCACCATCATTCATCTTACTTCCTTTTTGAATAAAAAGCTTCGCATTATTCCCATCCACATCATTAACAGGTTTCCAGTTTCCCCCACCTGGAAGATTGCCGCTGAAATCATCGCTTTCGCCCTCGATAAATTTTTGAATGTGGAGCAACGCCTTCAATTTAAAAGTCTCAAGCTGGCCATTTCGATGTTTGGCAATTCTCACATGTGTTTCACCCTTATTACTCTCCCCCATTTCATTAGCGGTAATATCATAGTATTCAGGCCTGTAAAGAAACATGACCAAATCGGCATCCTGCTCTATTGCCCCGGATTCTCTTAAGTCACTTAATTGCGGCATTTTATTTCCTTCTTTCCTTTTTTCCACTTCCCGGCTTAACTGGCTAAGGGCTATGATGGGGATCTGCAATTCCTTGGCAAGGCCTTTTAAATCTCTTGAAATACGGCTGATTTCCTGCTCCCTGTTGCTGTTGCGGTTTTCGCCTGTGCCGCTCATAAGTTGTAAATAATCAATAATAATAAGTCCAACATTGTGTTTATTCTTCAGCCGGCGGCATTTGGCTCTTAATTCAAAAATATTCAGGGCTGCTGTATCATCAATATGAATTGGAGCAGAAGCAAGTCTTTCAATACCTTTTTTATAAAGTTGCTTCATCTCATGCTCTTCAAGCCTTCCTCTGGCTATTTTTTCAAGCCAGATCTCACTTTCCGCACTCAGTATTCTCTGCACAAGCTGCCCTGCGCTCATTTCAAGAGAGAAAAAGCCAACTGTTGTTGGTTTGGTCGGATGCAAGGCTGCATTACGGGCAAGGTTAAGCGCAAATGCTGTTTTACCAACAGAAGGTCTCGCTGCTAATACAATAAGGTCTGAAGGCTGCCAGCCATAGGTAATATGATCCAGACCTGCAAATCCGGTAGGCACACCAGTAATCTCATCCTGCCTGGTTCGTAAGTCTTCTATACGCTGTATGGTTTTAACCAATACTGTATCAATACTGGCATAATCTTTTCTAAGATGATTGTTGGTAATTTCAAAAAGTTTTGTTTCCGCATCATCAAGTAAATCGAAGACATCTGTACTATCCTCGTACGCATCGCCTATAATTTCCCCGCTGATTCTGATAAGTTCCCGCTGGATAAATTTCTGCAAAACAATCCGTGCGTGTGTTTCTATATTTGCAGAAGACACAACTGAGTTGGTGAGTTTAGTCACATAATACGGGCCGCCTATAAGGTCGATCTCCTCTCTGAATTTCAATTCTTCAACAACCGTCAGCAAATCAATGGGCGAATTTTTCTGCTGCAATCCCTGCATTGCCCTGAAAATTCGCTGGTTTGCCTCCACATAAAAACATTCAGGCTTTAATATTTCCACAACCACATCAAATGCATTTTTTTCAATCATTATTGCACCAAGAACGGCCTCTTCCAGGTCTTTTGCCTGGGGTGGAACTTTGCCAAACATCATTGTGCCGAGTTCCAGGGAACTACTTTTTCTTCTTGTTTTTCTTTCTTTATTAAGGTTAGTAAGATCCATGATTTCTGAAATAGGGGGTTAATATTATTAAGTAAAATTTTTGTTCATACATTAAATAGAAATGGGTCGAAATGGCTAAGGTAAAGCACAAAGAACCATATAAATAAATTGTTAAGACTTTTAATTTATTCTACTTTAGTTAACAGTGAATACCCAAAAAATTATTACTTATCACCATTAATCTGAATGGTTTTACACAATTTAAATTATTTTTTAATTCTTTCAGGAGTATAATTCACAAAAATATGTGCACAAAAAAAATTGAATTTTTTTCCCATTCAGTAAAAGTTTTCACTAAGGAATTGTAAGAATTTTTTCATTTTTTTTTAGTTCTATAACTCCTTTTTTAGTTGAAAGCCTTACTGAGAAAGACTTTAAAAAACCACCTGTTATCTTACCCCTATCTTTCTTATTTTTGATCTGAAAAAAGAATAAAGCACGCATTTTTAAAATTATACATGAAGATTAGCTACAACTGGCTGAAGGATTATCTACCCACTGATTCATTAACCCAAAAAACGATAGAAGACCCCGAAAAACTTTCTGCCATATTAACCTCTGTTGGGCTTGAAGTGGAAAACCTTTATCCATATGAAGAAATAAAAAATTCCCTGAAAGGTTTGATTATTGGGGAAGTAATTACCTGTGAGAAACATCCGGATGCGGACAAATTAAAAATTACAACAGTTAATAATGGAAAAGGTGAAGTTATGCAAATAGTTTGCGGCGCGCCTAATGTTGCAGCTGGACAAAAAGTAATTGTGGCTCCTGCAGGTGCAAACCTGTTTACCATCAAAGGCGAGAATTTAAGTATAAAAAAGGCAAAAATAAGAGGCATTGAAAGCAACGGAATGATATGCGCTGAGGACGAAATTGGCATTGGTCAAAGTCATGAAGGAATCATAGTATTACCTGCGGATGCTAATCCGGGAATGTCAGCATTTGAATACTTTAAGCCCTATAGCGATTGGGTATTTGAAATAGGCCTTACTCCAAACCGCATGGACGCAATGAGTCACCTGGGTGTGGCAAAAGATGTGTGTGCTTACTTATCTCACCACCACAAGGCCGAAATAAAAGTCTTAACTCCGTTTAATAACAAATTTAAACCAGACAATACCTCCAGGAAAATAAGTATAAAAATCGAAAATACAGAGGCATGCAGCAGGTATTCCGGGGTAAGTATTTCCGGCATTAAGGTGGCCCCTTCCCCCTCATGGTTACAAAACAGGCTCAAAAGTATTGGCGTGCGGCCTATTAATAATATGGTGGACATTACCAATTTTATTCTTCATGAAACAGGGCAGCCATTGCATTGTTTTGATGCTGATAAAATAAATGGAAATAAAATCATAGTCCGGACTCTTCCTCAGGGAACTTTATTTAAAACGTTGGATGAAAAAATGCGCACCTTAGGTGATGAAGATATAATGATCTGCAATGGAAAAGAAGAAGCTATGTGTTTTGCCGGTGTATTTGGGGGCATAGATAGCGGCGTTACCGAAAATACTTCAAGTATTTTTTTAGAAAGCGCGTGGTTTAATCCATCCCAAATCAGGAAGACATCATTCAGGCATAATTTAAGGACTGAGGCTGCGATGCGCTTTGAAAAAGGTGTAGATATCAGTAATACTGTTAATGTATTAAAAAGAGCCGCTTTACTTATTAAGGATATTTGCGGCGGACAGATTTCTTCTGAAGTTGTTGATGAATACCCGGCGCCAAAAATACCAAATGAGATTACCCTGCAGAGTCATTACCTTAAGAAAATCAGCGGAAAAAACTATCACCAGGATACCATAAAAAATATTTTAAAAAGCCTTAATTTCTCAATCATCAGAGAAGGACTTGACGAAATAAGAGTCAGTGTTCCTTTCAGCAATCCTGATATTACAATTCCGGCAGATGTTATAGAAGAAATAATGAGGATAGACGGATTAGATAGTATTGAAATACCTGCTACAATAAAAATGGCTCCCGCTATTGAAAAAAGGGCTGAAGAAGCTTCCTTAAAGGAGAAGGTGGGCACATGGCTTACCGGTAATGGATTTTCGGAAATTTTTACTAATTCTATTACAAACAAAAAATATTTTGATGCCCAGGCACTATCCACTACTGTACATATAATAAACAGCCTGAGCGAAGAACTGAACATCTTGCGACCCTCTATGCTGCCAACAGGCCTGGAAACCATTGCCTACAATCTTAACCGGAAAAATTCTGATTTACTTTTTTTTGAGTTCGGCAAAACTTATTCTACTCACGAAACGGGGAAATATACGCAGACAGAAAGCCTTTGTCTATACCTGACGGGCAAAAAGAAAGATTCTAATTGGAAGACGGCAGCAGAAAAAATCGATATATTTTTTGTGAAAGGCATTTGTAATACTTTACTGGGCCTATTAGGTTTAAATAATTATAAGTATTCAGTAAACGCAAGTAAAATATTGAAAAATAATTTTGAAGTTTCTACAGATGGAAAAAAGATTGTCGAAGCAGGTATGGTCAGAAGAGTAATGCTTGAAAAATTCAACATAAAGCAACCTGTTTTTTATATAAATATTAATTGGGAATTATTAAATTACCATGTTGAAAGAAGCATCATCAAAGTTGAAGAAATTCCAAAATATCCCAAGGTGGAAAGAGATCTCTCTATTATTATAGACAAATCAATCAGTTACCAATTGCTTGAAAATTCCGTAAATTCATTGAAGCTTAAAAAGCTTTCCGGGTATAAATTATTTGATGTATTTGAAAGTGAAAAAATAGGACCTTCAAAAAAGTCCCTTTCTGTTAATTTTACATTTTATGATAAGGAAAAAACCTTAACGGATGAAGAAACAGATAGTATGATGAGCAAGATTATCATCACAGTCGAAAGGGATTTGGAAGCAGAAATTAGAAGAAATAACTAATATGAATACGATCGAGGAACAAATTCATTCTCTCAATACAAAATTGCAGTTGTTGCTTAAGAAATATTCTGTAATTCAAAAAGAAAATGAAATATTGAACCGTGAAATTGAAAAAATGCGGAAAAATAAAAATGAACTTTTAGACAGGATAAACACCCTTGAAATGCAAACCGGTATTTTAAAAGCATCGGCGGGAAAAATGAATGAGGAAGAAAAGAATGGTTTTCAAAAAAGAATTAATCAATATATAAAAGACCTGGACAAATGCATGGCAATGTTAAATAATTGAAATGGCTACAGATTTAATTCCCGTAAATATTGTAATTGGAGATAGAACCTATCGCATAAAAGTTTTGCCCTCAGACGAGGAATTGGTCAGAAAAACATTAAAGGTTATTAATGATAAAATTCTTGAATTCAGGTCCCTGTTTGCGGGCAAAGACATGCAGGATTATATTGCAATGGTTTTGATTTGGTATGCGACAGAACCGCAGGAAGATAAGATGAGTGAAACCGAGCAAAATGAATTCGTAAAATCCCTAGAAAAAATAAATTCCCAGTTAGATACTTATCTTAAATAGTTTAAGTTATTGAATTTCAATAATTTATCTTCCGCCAAATTTCAGATTAATTTCTGCTTAGATTTTCCTAAATTTTCTATCATTCAATTTTATCGATACTAATTTGCTATCTTCGTCAATTACGTCTTTTTGAAGATCCAGAAGGCCAAAAAAGTGGAATCCAGATTATGAACCGAATTAAATTTCTAAAAAACAATGGAACAATTACTCCCTATAATAATTGGTGCAATCGCTTTAATAGTGGGCATCATCCTGGGTAAACTTTTATTTGCCAAAAACACCAGGAAACAAATAGAATTAGCAGAAGAACAGGCTCAAAAGATTATTTCAGATGCGCAAGTTCAGGCAGAAACACTTAAGAAAGAGAAGCAACTGGAAGCTAAGGAAAGATTTGTACAATTGAAATCCGAGCATGATAAGGAGGTTTTTCAGCGCAACCAGAAAATTAGCGATGCAGAAAACCGTATCAAGCAAAAAGAGCAGTCTATCAATCAGAAAGACCAGCATGTTGAACGAATTATAAAGGAAAATGAGGCTATAAAAGAGACACTCAACAGGCAAATAGAAGTTGTAAATATCAAGCGCACAGAACTGGAAAAACACCAGGAGGAGCATATCCGCAGACTAGAAAAAGTTGCAGAACTTTCTGCAGAAGAGGCCAGATCGCAGCTAATTGAATCTTTGCGAAATGAAGCAAATTCCCAGGCTCTTGTAATTCAGCAGGAAATTTTGGATGATGCCAGGCTAAGGGCAAATAAAGAGGCCCGTAAAATAATAATTCAAACCATTCAGCGCACAGCAGCAGAGCAGGCTATTGAAAATGCCATTACAGTCTTTAATCTAGAAAGCGATGAAATAAAGGGATCCATAATTGGTCGTGAAGGCAGAAATATCAGGGCCATAGAGGCCGCTACCGGCGTTGATTTGATCGTTGACGACACTCCGGAAGCAATAATTTTATCTTCTTTCGATCCATTACGCAGGGAAATTGCACGCTTATCCCTACAGCGTCTCGTGGCTGATGGTCGTATTCATCCCGCACGTATCGAAGAAATTGTGGATAAAACGAGGAAGCAACTTGAAGAACAAATCATTGAAATTGGTGAAAGAACCGTCATTGAGCTAGGCATACATGGGCTTCATAAAGAACTTGTCAGAATAGTAGGGAAAATGAGATTCAGATCATCCTACGGCCAGAATCTATTAATGCATAGTCGTGAAGTAGCCAATCTTTGCGGGGTAATGGCTGCTGAATTAGGAATGAACGTAAAGCTGGCAAAGCGTGCAGGACTTCTGCATGATATCGGCAAAGTTCCAGACGATGAAACAGAGTTGAGCCATGCGCTTCTTGGAATGAAATTAGCCGAAAAATATGGTGAAAACCCGGCAGTTTGTAATGCAATTGGAGCTCACCATGACGAAGTAGAAATGCAATATGTAATTTCGCCGGTCGTTCAGGCTTGCGATTCAATGAGTGGTGCCCGTCCGGGTGCAAGGCGGGAAATTATGCAACAATACCTCCAGCGAATTAAAGACCTTGAAAATCTTGCACTTACGTATGATGGTGTGGAAAAGGCATACGCCATCCAGGCAGGGCGCGAACTGAGAGTAATTGTAGAAGCTGATAAAGTCAGCGATGGAGAAAGTGATAAACTGAGTTTTGAAATTGCACAGAAAATCCAAACCGAAATGACCTATCCGGGCCAGATAAAGGTTACCGTAATCAGAGAAAAAAGAGCGGTAAACGTGGCGCGGTAAACTTCTCCAATATAGAACCTGATTTTTTTCGGGTAAAAATAAAATGGTGCCGCAGTGATTTCAAGTTATTATTTGAATGAAAAAACGCTTACCTTTGCGATCCTAAAATCAGAAAGCCATGAATGCCGTTGCATTTATACACGAGCAGTTAACACAAAAAAAGGAACTTCCGAAGTTCAAAGCAGGAGATAATATTACTGTTAACTATAAAATACAGGAAGGAAACAAAGAACGGATTCAAAGTTTCAAAGGCGACGTTATTAAGCGCCAGGGAGAAGGCGGCACTGCCACTTTCACCGTTAGGAAGATAAGTGATGGGATTGGGGTTGAACGTTTATTTCCTCTTTTCTCGCCCAATATTGACAGTATTAAACTCCATAAAGTTGGAAAAGTCCGTCGTTCCAAGCTCTATTTTTTGCGTGAAAGAAGTGGCAAAAGTGCCCGCATTCAGGAAAAAAGAATGAAATAAGCCTTAATTATATAAAAAAAACCCGTGAGTTCTTGCTTTCGGGTTTTTTATTTTATATTATTGCAATTCACCAATAAATAAGCATGATTTAAACTCGACCTAACTATCTTCCATTTACATGAAAAGAGTTTATATTATTGCGATTTTATTCTCAATTTTATCTGAGTCTTGTGCTCGTGGTATTTCGCCTTATGAGGCTGCAAATGGCAAAGCAAAATGCGGAAGATATATTAACAAGTAAGATAGCATTTTTCATTTTGATAAGGCTTTAGAATTCCAGCTTTGTTGATGTTCCCTAAAGGGAATCCCAAATTTGCTATTTATTTTTTGCTGATTATTTTTTAGTTTATATTTGTATAAGTAACCTAAAATATATTTTATGGGAGATTTATTCAGTGGTCCTCACATAATCCTCATTGCACTTGTTCTGCTGCTTTTATTTGGCGGAAAAAAGATACCTGAGTTAATGCGGGGATTAGGCAGGGGTATCAGGGAGTTTAAGGATGCAAAAGATAATGTAAAAAAAGAAATTGAAGATCATATTAATAATAATGATCAACCTAATATTGTTAAGAATTCTACTAATCCAACTCTTCCGGTAATTAGAGAAAATAAAACAGTCCAGTAAATAGAAAAATTTTATTCGACTTACTTCCGGCTTCTTCGGCTATAAAACCTGCAATTATTTTGTGGGGTTTTTTTTATCAAATCAGCTATCTTTTCCGGATAATAAATTTATGGGTAAGTAAAATCATTATTCTATTTTTATAATAACACGTCCAGAATTTTTATTATTTATTATTAATGAAATTATTTAATCGAAAAGGCAGTAATGACCAGAGGGCAGAAATGTCTTTTATAGAGCATCTGGACGTGTTACGCGGCCACCTGTTTAAGTCTGCAATTGCAGTTGCCATTGGGGCAATTGTTGTGGCTATCTATAATAATTTTATCGTGAGCAAAATACTCATGGGGCCCACACATCCTCAATTTCCAACATACGGTTTTCTTTGCAGAATAAGTGAATCGCTTGGTTTAGGTGATAAACTTTGTATGCAGCATATAAATGTAAAAATGCAGAGTACAGCTGTCGGTGGTCAATTTGGTGTTTATTTTAATATTATTCTTATTGGTGGCTTCATCATTGCTTTCCCTTACGTTTTTTATCAATTCTGGAAGTTCGCCAAACCTGCGTTAACGGCCAGAGAATTGCACAATACACGTGGGGTAATTTTTTGGGTATCATTGCTTTTTTTTATTGGTATTTTATTTGGATACTTTGTAATAGCGCCCTACACAATTCACTTTTTTGCTAATTTTACTCTAGCTAACGGCATTGAAAACATATGGACTATTACAAGTTATTTTAACACCCTAATACCGATAATACTCGGGGCCGGCCTCGCTTTTCAGCTTCCTCTTGTAATGTTTTTTCTGGCAAAAATAGGCATAGTTAGTGCAAAATTTTTACGTAGTGGACGCAAATACGCGATTGTCATAATGCTAATAATCTCAGGTATTATTACTCCGCCGGATATGCTCAGCCAGATTATTTGTACAATCCCTTTGTTAATATTATATGAGATAAGCATTCTTTTGTGTGTAAAAGTAGAAAAGCAGAAAAAGGCGGATGAGGACAAAGAATGGAGTTAATATTAAATAACTATTCATAGGATTATTACATTATTAATTTTTCTAAAATTTTAATTTGTTTTATTTCGACTCGATAGAAAATTATCATAATTATTTAGCAATTACCCCGAACGGCTGCAGTATTGCAGTTAAATATTATTTAGAAAAAATAAACTCAAATAATCATTTAAATGCTTTTATAGAAATATTTACTGATGAAGCCTTAGAACGTGCAAAATGTTTAGATACCAAAAGAAAAAACGGAGAAGTTTTAGGAAAACTTCACGGTGTAGTTGTTGCCATTAAAGATGTAATATGCTATAAAAACCATAAGGTAAGTGCATCATCCGGGATGCTGAAAGATTTTGTTTCTCTTTATAATTCTTCGGCAGTTGAGAACTTAATAAAAGAAGATGCAATCATAATTGGTAACTGCAATTGTGATGAATTTGCTATGGGCAGTACCAATGAAAATTCGATTTATGGGAGGGTATTAAATTTCCTTGACGAGAATAAGGTGCCTGGTGGTTCATCGGGAGGTTCAGCCGTGGCAGTTCAAGCCGGTCTTTGCATGGCAAGCCTCGGTAGCGATACGGGAGGATCAGTCAGGCAACCGGCAGATTTTTGTGGAATAATAGGGATGAAGCCAACCTATGGCCGCATATCCAGAAACGGACTGATAGCATATGCATCATCATTTGACCAGATTGGAATTTTTTCACATAGGGTTGAAGATGCAGCTTTAATCCTATCAGTAATAAATGGGGCTGACAAATTTGATAGTACGGTAATACAGGAAAAAGTAACCGGCTATTTAATCACTAAAAAACGCAAGAAGTATAAAATAGCACTACTTAAAAATGCCTTGGAACATGAGAGCCTGGATCCTGAGATTAAAATAGCCATTTATAGTTTAGCCTCCAGGTTAAAGGAAGAAGGTCATAGTTTGGGTGAGGTTGATTTTGGACTCATTGATTTTATAGTACCCACATATTATGTGCTTACTACTGCCGAAGCTTCAAGCAATTTGTCCCGCTATGATGGAGTTCGATATGGCTACAGATATGAAAATGATACCGATAATCTTATCGAATTTTATAAGAAAACCAGGAGTAATGGCTTTGGGAAGGAGGTGAAGAGGCGAATCATGCTAGGCACTTTTGTTTTAAGCGAAGGATATTATGATGCATACTTCACAAAAGCTCAGCAAATCAGAAAATTATTGGTCAATCAGACCAAAGAAATTTTCAAAAGTTTTGATGCCATTATATTACCAACAGTTCCCTCCACGGCGTTCGAAGCAGGGAGTATGCAAAAGGATCCCATTGCTATGTATCTGGCTGACATTTATACAGTTTATGCAAATCTTACCGGCACCCCGGCTATATCATTACCGCTTTTTAAACATACTAACGGTTTGCCCTTCGGTGTGCAGGTCATTACAAATAATGATAATGAATTAACTTTGCTGGAATTTTCTGATCAATTGATGAGAAAATTTAAAAGTTACTAACTAATGAAAGGAAAGTTCACCATAATTATATTACTTCTTTTTTTTCAATGTTCGATTTCAAATTTATCTTTTGGAAAAAATTCCCATTTAAGTTTAAATTATCTGGATACAACCAAACTGGAAAAAGTCACTGAAGAAAATAATGCAATCAATGAGGTGGTGAGGTCAAAGACTCCTCCGAAACCTGAAAAAGCAAAATATTTCAGTGAAATTACCAAATATGGTTTTAAGGATCTTTTCAAAAATTATTTATACAATCCCTCCATCCCTTATTCATCACAGGTGAATCCAAATGCAGAGAGCTTTATGCAGGATTACCTTCAGGCTCATAGAAAATACCTGGAGCAGATGAAAACTACTGCCATCCCTTATTTCAATTTAATTGATGGAATTCTCTCCCATTATGGCCTGCCCAAGGAGCTGAAATACCTTGCTGTTATCGAAAGCGATCTGAAATCTGATGCGCTTTCCATTGCCGGTGCCCGCGGCCCATGGCAACTCATGCTTCATACGGCCAGGGATTATGGTTTGCGTATAGAAGGAAATGAAGATGATCGGACCGATTATTATAAAAGTACCAATGCCGCCGCAAGATATTTATTAAACCTCTACAAGGATTTTAATGATTGGCTGCTCGTAATAGCTGCTTACAATGGTGGAGAAGGAAGAGTGTATAATGCAATAAAAAAGAGCGGCAGCCGCAATTTCTGGAATCTTCAATACTATTTGCCAGAAGAATCACGCAATCACGTTAAAAAATTTATTGCCACGCATTACATCATGGAATCAAAGAATTCTGATACCGGTTTTGATTATACATCATTTAATACAGGCGGGAATACAAATTCAGAATCAAATATTTCTGAGGAAGAAACAAAAAATTCAACCGGGTTGACCATTTCGGGAAGGTATAATGCTTCGATTATTGCCCGGAATATTGGAATGGATAAAAAAGATTTTGACCGGTACAATCCAGGATTTGATAACAAATTTGCATCAGATGGCGTATATGATTTGCGGCTACCCAGAGACAAAATGGATACTTTTATTGCAAATAAATACTCTATATTAAATCAATGTGTACAACAATTGCTTCGTGATTTAGATTTTGACAATAAAACAATGTATCCTGGCAAAGGTGAAATAAAAAAAGGTGGATAAGGATTCCACCCAACTGACCTGTACGAAAATATTCAATAAATTTTTTTTACAAAAATAGAAGCCGGAGGTTTCAATATGTCTTAAAAATCGTCTTCTTCATCATCTAATTCACTTCCGTCGTTAAAAAGATCAAGATCTTTAAAATCGTCATCCAGTTCGAAATCATCATCGGCCTTACCTTTTTTGCCGGCTGGCTTTTTTATTTTTGATTTAGGAATATCAAATTCATCGAAATCAGGATCATAATCATCTTCGTCCACCTTTTCCCAATCATCTACAATTTCAACATCGTCATCCTCATCTTCTTCAATTTTGGCTTTCTTATTTGAGGAGGGCTTTTTTGTCTTCTTCAAAGGAATATCATCTTCATCATCAAAATCGTCGTCATCATCGACATCTCTTTTCTTAGAGGCAGGTTTCTCAAGACTAGCTTGGGGAGTTTTTTCAGGAATTTTTTTTTCCTTTTCAGATTTTGCTTTCATATTTTCTTGAAGGATTAGTTATGTAAAATTTCAATTAGATTTTCAATTTGCCAAAAAAATATTTTATTTTTTAATTAAAACTTAATTGATCATCACGCCACAATAATCTGATCGCTGCCAGGACCATTTGAAATGAATTTTACAGGAACCCCGAGTGATCTACTAATATAATTAATGTAATTGATCATTTCAGGAGGCAAGTTATTAAAATTTTTAATTGAGGTAATATCTGTTTTCCAGCCCTTGAATTTCTCAAATACAGGTTCAATATTTTCCTTCATCATTTGAAAGGGAACTTGATCTGTTTCAATTCCATTTATCCTGTAACTCTTGCAGACCTCAAGAGTTTCCATATCGTCCAATACATCAGCTTTGGTCATAACCAATTGCGTAACTCCATTAACCATACAAGCAAAATTCAGCGCTACCAGGTCTATCCAACCACACCTGCGAGGCCTGCCCGTGGTACTACCATATTCCATACCAGTTTTCCTCAATTGTTCACCCTTCTCATCATTCAATTCTGTGGGAAAAGGACCGCTGCCTACTCTTGTACAATAGGCCTTGGTTATCCCAAATACTTCTTTAATTTTTTGAGGTGCTATGCCAAGCCCGCTGCCTGCACCAGCTGTAATGGTACTTGAAGAGGTTACATAAGGAAAAGTCCCAAAGTCTACATCAAGCATGCTGCCCTGGGCTCCTTCTGCAAGAACTTTTTTACCTTTTTGGATAGCATCATTAATAAAATATTCCCCATTTACTATTTGTAATGTTCTTAAGAATTCAATAGCTTCAAAAAATTCCTGTTCCCACATTGTTATGTCTTCGGAAAAAGAAAAATTATCTAGAAGCTTCTGATGCTTTAAGCGCAGCTTAATATATTCTGAAATAAAATTTTTATCCAGAATATCCCCCACTCTCAATCCGTTTCTCCCGGTCTTATCCATGTAGGCAGGGCTAATACCCTTTAGGGTGGAACCAATTTTATCATTTCCCTTAGCCATCTCACTTGCTTTGTCAAGTGCCCTGTGAGAAGGTAAAATAAGATGAGCGCGGGCGCTTATATAAAGATTTTTTGTGGAATTATAACCCATTGCATCTACCTCAGCGCATTCTTTTTTTAACGTGACTGCATCTAATACTACACCATTGCCTACCAGGTTAATCTTGTTTTCATGAAATATTCCTGAAGGAATCTGGTGGAGAACGATTTTTTTCTTGCCGACAAAAAGCGTATGACCTGCATTCGGTCCCCCTTGAAACCTTGCAATAACATCATAATTTGGAGCAAAATAATCAACAATTTTTCCCTTTCCTTCGTCGCCCCATTGCAGGCCAAGAATTACATCAACCATTTCGATAGAATTTTTTGGATTATCACACTACTGAATTCACCTGGTAAAATAACCGGCGTAAAAATAAATTGAAAAAAATAAAACAGGATTATAATTACAGGATTATTTAGAATTAATTTGAAGGAAATAAGATGTCTATAATTTCTGAAAGAAATATTACAAATTCAAGTTTTCAAAGCAGGAATGGTTATTAGGCAACTTTCAGCAGGCTTAGTTTACTTATTTTGAATTTATTTTCAGCGTAGTCGATAGTAAGTGTAAAAGTTTTCACTTTTTGTGATGGAAGTTCATACATTGCATCAGTTAAAATACTCTCACAGATACTTCTGAGACCTCGTGCCCCTAATTTATATTCTATAGCTTTATCTACCATAAAAGCATAAACCTCATCTTCAATCACCAGGTCAATTCCTTCGAGTTCAAACAATTTAGTGTATTGCTTTATAAGGGAATTTTTTGGCTCCGTCAAAATATTTCTAAGGGTAATCTTATCAAGAGGATTTAGGTAGGTGATAACAGGAAGTCTGCCGAGCAGTTCCGGAATCAGACCAAAAGATTTCAAATCCTGTGCATTAACAAATTGCAATAAATTCTTCCTCTGGAAATCCTGGAGCTCTTTATTTACATTAAAACCGATTGCGTTTGTATTTATTCGTTTCCCTATCAGCCGGTCTACTCCATCAAAAGCTCCGCCGCAAATAAATAAAATATTGCTCGTATTTAATTTTATTAGCTTTTGTTCCGGATGCTTGCGGCCGCCTTGTGGAGGAACTAACACTTCGGTGCCTTCCAGCAACTTCAACAGACCTTGCTGCACACCTTCTCCGCTAACATCCCGTGTTATACTCGGGTTATCGCTTTTTCGCGCTATTTTGTCTATCTCATCAATGTAAACAATTCCTTTTTGTGCAGCATTTACGTCAAAATTGCAAACCTGTAATAACCGGCTTAAGATGCTTTCAACATCTTCGCCAACATAACCGGCTTCCGTAAAAACGGTGGCATCAACAATAGCAAATGGGACATTCAAAATGCGTGCTATCGTTTTGGCAAGCAAAGTCTTTCCTGTCCCGGTTTCACCCACCATTATAATATTACTTTTTTCTATTTCTACCTCACTATCAGCCTTCTGGTTCAATCTCTTATAATGATTATATACAGCAACCGCAAGAACTTTTTTAGCATCATCCTGCCCAATTACGTACTCATCCAGGAATTTTTTAAGTTCAATAGGCTTTTTTACCGAAAGTTTGTATCCTGTAGACTGGCCATTTTTATCTGGTATGGCAAAAATTTCCTGGGTAATAATTTCCTGGGCATGTTCTACGCAATTTTCACAAATATGACCTTCCTGGCCCGCAATGAGTATTTTTACCTCATCCCGGTTTCTACCACAAAAAGAGCAGTGCAAAGTCTGTTGTTTAGCCATTCCGAGTTAATTGTTTGAATAAATTATCTAATCTGCCGCCCTACTAAAATACTATTTTTCAGCTATAATTAAAAGCCTGCCCGCAATTTTACTATAATCAAGACAATCAAATTGATGAGAAAGTTGCTTTAAAGCTTGTTTAATATACTGTCCACAATACCGTACTTCTTGCTTTCTTCTGCATTCATCCAATAGTCTCTGTCAAAATCCTCCATAACTTTTTCGTAGCGCTGCCCGCAATTTTCAGCAAGTATTTTAGCTCCAAGTTCCTTTGCCTTTAATATTTGGATAGCAATAATTTCCAGATCTGCGCTGGTTCCCTGTCCGCCACCGCTTGGTTGATGTATCATAACTTCACCATGGGGGAAAATAAACCGTTTGCCCTTCATACCGCCGCTCAAAAGGATACTGCCCATACTTGCTGCCATTCCCATGCATACTGTGCTGACCGGAGATTTAATCATTTTCATGGTATCATAAATAACCATGCCACTGGTAATTATTCCTCCGGGACTATTAATATAAAATGTAATTTCCTTTCCCTGGTCTACTGCATCAAGATAGAGAAGCCTGTTTGTTATGTCTTTGGCACTTTTATCATCTACAACACCCCATAGGAAAATTTTTCTTTGTTCAATAAATTTTTTATCAAACATCATTCCACCCATCATTTTTTCCATTGGGTTTTCCGGCATTGCCTTTTCAGGATCTTCTTCTTCAAGTCTTATTTTATTATTGTCGTAACGATTCATTCGTTTATCTTATTTATTGATTATATTATTTTTTAGTTTTTTTTGCATTTATAACCAATACCTCATCTACCAAACCATAGTTTTTTGCCTCTTCGGCTGTCATCCAATAATCCCTGTTACTGTCTTTGGTAACTTTTTCAATGGATTGACCGGTATGGTGACTAAGAATTTCGTATAGCTCATGTTTCACCTTTCTCACCTCATTTACAGTTATTTCGACATCCGAAGCCTGGCCGGAAGCCCCCGCACTGGGCTGATGCATCATAATCCTGGAATGTTTTAATGCGCTTCGTTTGCCTTTTGCTCCGGCTGCCATCAATACAGCCGCCATACTTGCGGCCATTCCTGTGCAAATAGTGGCAATATCGGGGGAAACAAATTGCATCGTATCATACAATCCTAATCCGGCATAAACGCCGCCTCCGGGAGAATTAATATATAATTGAATATCCCTCGTCCTATCGGTGCTTTCCAAAAAAAGCAATTGAGCTGTTATGATATTGGCCACCTCATCATTTACAGGATATCCCAAAAAGATAATCCTATCCATCATAAGCCTGCTGTAAACATCCATGACAGCAATATTCATTGGCCTTTCTTCAATAATATTTGGAGTCAGATTCGTGATATTGTGATTAATATATCCGTGCAATAAATTGCTGCTGATGCCCTTATGCTTTACAGCATATTTTTCAAATTCTTTTCCTGTATTCATAAATAAAATTGATTTTTAAGCTATTTACAGCTGTGAAGGTCCCAAATATTGTGCTAACAAAAAAAAGAGACAAAAGGACATGTGGTTTTTGTTCCCAAATTATTCTTGGGGATTTTTTCAATTGGGAAGAATCTGGTCAATTTGCTCTCTAAAGGTTTTCGATTATGCCAGCGATTCCTTGTCCTCCACCTACACAAGCGGTGACAATTCCATATTTTTTTTGAAGTCGCTTCATATCGTTGATTATTTGAATCGTAAGTTTAGCTCCTGTACAGCCAAGCGGATGTCCCAAAGCGATTGCACCTCCATTTATATTAACCTTCGAAGTATCAAGTTCCAATGTCTTTATTACTGCCAGGGCCTGGGCCGCAAAGGCTTCGTTCAGCTCTATCAGGTCAATTTGAGATAAATTCATTCCTGCCCGTTTTAAAACTTTTGGAACCGCTTCTACCGGCCCAATTCCCATTATGCGCGGGTGTACCCCTGCACTCACACAATGAACCAAACGCGCTATGGGCTTAAGTTTTAATTCATTCATCATTTTTTCACTCATTACAATTACAAAAGCAGCTCCATCGCTTGTTTGTGAAGAATTGCCGGCTGTAACTGTACCTCCAGATGCAAAAGCAGGCTTTAATTTCTGAAGGGCCTCCATAGAAGTATCAGCGCGTACCCCCTCGTCGGTATCCACTACAAATAATCTTTTTTGTTTTTTGTTTTGCCCGTCTATATAAATTTCTTCTACCGGTATTGGTAAAATTCCGCTTTTGAAATATCCATTGTTGATCGCTTTCAATGCTTTTTGATGTGAATGGAAACTAAATTCATCCTGAAATTCCCGGCTTACACTATATTCCTTTGAAACTGCTTCAGCAGTTAATCCCATTGCCAAATAATAATCAGGTGTTTCTGATGCCACAGAATAGGCCGGAACGGTTTTCCATCCTGAGGTGGGTACCAAACTCATGCTTTCAGTACCACCGGCAATAATGCAATCAGCCATTCCTGTTCTTATTTTAGCAGTCGCTATGGCAATTGTTTCCAGTCCGCTTGCGCAATACCTGTTAACGGTCATACCCGGAACTTCTATTCCAAGGGCTCTTACGCTTATCATTCTGCCAACCTGTAATCCCTGTTCCGCTTCGGGAACAGCATTCCCAACGATCAGGTCATCTACTTTTTTGCTATCTAGTTCCGGAACGCTGGCCAGCAGCCCCTTTATAACCTCAACTGCCAAATCATCCGGTCGGTAAAACCTAAAACCTCCACGCTTTGATTTAGTTACAGCTGTTCTGAATCCGGCAATGATGTATGCTTCCATATAATTTGAAAATTATCTTTTTAAAATTGATTATGGCAATTTAGCTCTTATCTTTTAAAAAATTTGTTAGAAGAACGATAGCATCCCAAAAATGAACTAACACAAATTAGTTAAGATAGTTAGCAACTATTGGCACCCTTCTGCCTATACCAAAGGCCTTTGGCGAAACACGAATAATCGGGCAAAACTGGTTGCGTTTATATTCATTAATATTTACAAGCCTTAAAATTCTGTTCACCAGGCCTGGATCAAATCCCTGCATTTTTATTTCATTGGGCCCTTTTACTTTTTCGATATACTGATATAATATTTTGTCAAGTATGTCATATTCAGGGAGGCTGTCACTGTCTTTTTGGTTTGGTCTCAATTCTGCAGAAGGCGCCTTATTAATAATATTCAGAGGTATTAACTCTTCTGCTCCTCCTGAATTTATAAACCTCGCAAGCTCATATACCTGGGTCTTATAGCAGTCTCCAATAACGCCCAAACCCCCTGCCATGTCTCCATATAAGGTTCCATAGCCGGTTGCCAACTCACTTTTATTGGATGTGTTAAGCAAAATGTATCCAAATTTATTAGCCAGGGCCATCAACAAATTCCCCCTCGTCCGGCTTTGAATATTTTCTTCCGCGATGTTAAAAGGTAAATTATTAAAAAAAGGTTTCAGGTCCTTTATAAATTGGGAGAAAATATCCTTTATAGCAATAATGTCGTAAGGATTACCGATATTTTGGCTAAGTTGTTCTGCGTCTCTTAGGGAATGGGAAGTTGAAAACTCCGAAGGCATTAAAACTGCCCTTACATTTTCCTTACCAAGTGCTTTGCAAGCCAATACAAGCGTTACGGCACTATCAATTCCTCCACTGCTGCCTATGATTGCTTTTGAAAAACCCATCTTTTTAAAATAGTCACTAACACCTAAAATAATAGCCTCATAAACCTGGGCAATATTCATTGCCGGCGTAAAAAATACCGGGTCTGAAAGGTTATCTGGCATAGAGCGTGAATCCGCAATGACAGGCGCGTCGATGGTACCATCATCCTTCAGTTTTATCTCAGCAATTTCTTCGCTGAACTGGGATAGCTGATAACAAAGATTTGCATCCTTATCAAAAACGAGTGAAGCGCCATCAAATACAATTTCAGTCTGGCTGCCAACAGCATTGCAATATAACAGCGGAATTTTATACTTTAAAACATTCGATTTAATGGTTGCCTTTCTAGCTTCTATATGGGTATAATCAAATGGTGAAGCAGAAATATTTACCATGAAATCAGGCTGCTGTTCCATCAAAATATCCATCGGGCAAATGCGGTAAAGAGGGTTGTCACCAAGGTTCCATATATCTTCACAAATAGTAAGCGCAATTCTTTTCCCTTTAAACCTGATAATATTCCAATCAAATGCAGGTTCAAAATACCGGTATTCATCAAAGACATCATAATTGGGCAGACAGGTCTTATGTGCAATGCCTATAATTTGGCGGTCATACAGGAAAAATGCTGCATTGAAAAGGTCTTTGCCTTCCCGAACAGGATTGCGATCAGGTGAGCCTACAATAATACCCAAACCATCAGAATATTGCTTTATCGTCTCAATACTTTGAAAGCATTTATTAATAAAATCATTAAAATCCAGGAAGTCTCTTGCCGGATAGCCACAGATGCTCATTTCACTAAAAACGATAAGGTCAGCATTTCTACTCTTTGCAGATTTTATAGCTTCAATAATTTTCTGCGTATTGCTTTCAAAATTGCCGATATGATAATTTTGCTGCGCAAGAATAATTTTCATGATGCAAAATTAGCTCAATAAAATGTCAAAGGTTTTTTCAATTAACAATATGCTCTACATTTTTTTTCCTTTATTTGGGGTATGAAGAAAATAATAATTCCCTTTGCTTGTATTTTTCTCTTTATTTCATGCAGAAATAACAATGATATTCCAGATGTATCCGGAATAAAAGTAGACCTTGAATTGAAGCGGTTCGACAATGATTTCTTTTCAATAGATACGACAAATGTTGCAGCATCTATTTCCGGGCTACTAAAAAAATATCCCCGTTTTACGCCTGATTATGTTGAAAATATTCTGGGCCTTGACATGGATAGTTTATTGATCCCGGGCAATGCCCAGGATGCCGCAATCCGTTTATTTATCCATGATTACAAACCGGTTAAAGATTCATCAGATTTGATTTATACGAATTTTTCAAAAGAAACCGATCAAATAAGAACGGCATTGCAATATGTGAAGTATTATTTCCCACAATATAAATTACCGAGGTCATTAATAACTTTCATCGGCCCAATCAACGCCAACTTTGAAACATCGTTTGGCACACAGGGTGACATCATTACTCCTGAAGGATTAGGAGTTGGCCTGCAGCTTCACCTTGGTAAAAACTTTTCCCTGTATAGAAGCATCGAAGGCCAGGAGCAGTATCCCGATTATCTCTCAAATAATTTTGATGACATTCATATACCGGTGAATTGTATGCGCAATATTACTGATGACCTATATCCGGATAAAAGTGATGGCAAAGCCCTTATTGAGCAGATGATTGAAAAAGGGAAAAGAATTTATTTACTTACCAGGTTTTTGCCCCGAACACCTGAAAATATTTGCTTTGGATATACGGAAAATCAATTAAAGGATTCTTATAAAAATGAAGCGGTGATATGGGATTTCTTTTTAAATAATGATCTGCTTCATAATTCAGATCCAAATATTACCAAGAACTATATTGGTGAAAGTCCAAAAACGCAGGAACTTGGCGATGCAGCCCCCGGCAATATCGGGACTTTCATCGGAATGCAAATCGTAAAAAAATATTTGGAAAAATTCCCACAAACGACTTTGCCACAGCTTATGGAAACAGATGCGAACGAAATTTTTAATAAGACAAAATATAAACCCCGGACTTAGTTTAGTTTTATTGGAACAACCATCTCGAATGCGGGTATATTTACAAGAAACGTTTTCTTATTATAGCTGTTTTCCATAAAATAAATTCCATGCATTTTTCCCATTTCGCTTCTTAAGCTACATCCGCTTACATACTGGTATTTTTCTCCCGGCTTAATGTGAGGCTGCACACCAACAACGCCTTCACCTTCAACTTCTTTGTGCTCGGAATTACTATCAAATATGTACCAATGTCTTCTCAATAATTGAACGGGGAATGAATTATTATTCTCAATCGTGATCCGGTATGCAAACATGAATTCCCCTGTAACAGGGTTGCTGTATTCCGGTTGATAAAAAGTTTCAACACTAATAGTAACTCCTTCTGATATTTTCGAAATCATATACCTGCGTATTTGTTATAAAACTATCAAAATCAGTAAATTATTTAAGTGATAGGCTTGATTTTTTGCCCTTGATTTCTAAAAGGAAAGCTACGATAACTTTGTCTTTAAATAGCCATTTTTTCTCAGCCATTGTAAAATCTTTTCCCGGTTGTCTCCCTGCACCATTATTACATCATCTTTTACAGAGCCTCCTGTGGCGCAGAATGATTTTAGTTCTTTGCCAAGCTTCTCAAGGTCTTTAATCGAACCACTGAAGCCCTCGATTAGTGTTACAACTTTACCGCCCCGATGTTTATTATCCAGTTTTATTCTCAACAATTGATCCTGAACTGACAATGAAGAAATATTATCTTCCTTTTTTTCTTCCCTAAAATCAGGGTTTGTGGAATAAATGAACCCATCCGGACTATATAACTTTTTCTTTGGCATATTATTGTATTACTTGGGCTTTTAGGCTCAAATCCATACTTGTCGCGTGGTGAATAATTGCCCCGCTGGAAATGAAATCGACGCCGGTTGCCGCATATTTTTCAATATTTTCATAATTAATTCCTCCGCTGGCTTCAGTTTCATATCTCCCTCCGATTAATTGAATTGCTTCGCAGATCTCTTCAGGTAAGAAATTATCCAGCATTATGCGATCAATCTTTCCGATGCGAATTACTTTTTTTACATCTTCTATATTCCTGGTTTCAACCTCTATTTTCAATCCCGGTTTTTTTTCCCGGACATATTGCCATGCTTTAGTAATCGCCTTTTCAATGCCTCCACAATAGTCAATGTGATTATCTTTAAGGATTATCATATCATACAAACCGAATCGATGATTGAAACCACCTCCAATTCGTACTGCTTCTTTTTCGAGTAACCTAAAATTGGGTGTGGTTTTCCTGGTATCCAATAATTTTGTGTGATACCCGTCAAGCCGGTCAACATACTTCTTGGTTAGCGTAGCAATGCCACTCATTCGCTGCATGCAATTAAGAACAAGTCGTTCAGAGGAAAGGATGTGACAAATTTTGCCCTTAATTTCAAAAGCCATTTGTCCGGGAATTACTAATTCACCATCCTGTTTAAATCTTGTCACTAGGCATGAATGATCTGTGTAAGAAAATATTTTCTCAGCAATGTCTATTCCGGCAATTATTCCATGATCTTTTATTTTCAAAACAGCCTTTCCTTCTGCAAAAGAGTTAATACAAGCCAGAGTGGAGTGATCTCCATCACCTATATCTTCCTCAAGAGCGCTATTAATAAGTTGGTTCAGTTTCTTTTCGAAATCATAAGAATAAATCATACAAAAAAAATTATTGGGGAACCTGAGGTTTTGTGCCTAGTAAAATAAAATCTGTTTTTGCAGTTGGAATTGCTGGCTACAGAAACTTATTTTTCAAAACGAATTTCCTGAATAAGTTGTTTATTACCTTTTAGTTTAACAAAAATTGTAGTTCGGAAAGTACCATTTTTAGTAATTAAATTACCAATGCAATATTGAGATCCTGCATTATCACCTTCGTGAATAATTTCAAAATCCTGTACCTCATTGGTTGAAAAAAAATCACGCAACACAAGTTCTGCCTGACTTTTGCTAAACGAAGTACTTTTTTCAGAGATCGTAATTTCCACAGTGTTATCAAAAAAAAGTGAAACACGGGCCGCATTCCCGGATTTAAATGCTTTTACAATTTCATCTAAAGAAATGGCCTTAAAAGAGACCGTGAAGATTAGCAATAATAAGGCTGGTAAAAATTTTTTCATAAGAATAGATTTTATTAGCTTATTGAAAAAATATGCCAATTTGAAATTTTATTCATCCTAAAATTAAACAATTTACGGTTTGGAAACTCTGAATAATTAGCTTTGAAAAATGGAAGCAAAAAAAGTAATCCTTATAATAATGGATGGTTGGGGCCTGGGCAATGGAAAACAAAGTGATGCCATACAAAACGCTGATGTTCCTTTTGTAAGTTCCCTTTATAACAAATATCCGCACACTACCCTGGTTACATGGGGAGAAGATGTCGGTTTGCCGGCAGGGCAAATGGGAAACAGTGAAGTGGGGCATCTTAATTTAGGTGCCGGCCGCATCGTTTACCAGGAATTAGAAAGAATTAATGTGGCAATTAGAAAAGGAGAGTTTCAAAATAATGAGATACTTCTAAACAGCCTTAATTATGCAAAGGTTAATAATAAATCATTGCACCTGATGGGATTAGTCAGCGATGGTGGCGTTCACTCTCACATTGATCATTTAAAGGCAATTACCTCCCTTTGCCAGGAAAAAAATGTGGAAAACGTATTCATTCACGCATTTACTGATGGCCGGGATACTGATCCCAAAAGCGGTTTGAATTATTTAAAAGATTTGCAGAAACATTTGGATAAAACTACGGGAAAAATAGCTACAGTCACTGGCCGTTATTATGCAATGGATAGGGACAAAAGATGGGAAAGAGTAAGAATTGCCTATGATGCTATAGTGCACAGGAAAGGAGAAATAAGCAGTGACATTTTTTCTACTATAGATTCAAATTACCAAAAAAATATTACAGACGAATTTCTCTTACCAATAATAAATACATCTACACCAGGCTCATGTATTAAGGATGGTGACGCTGTGATCTGTTTTAATTTCAGGACAGACAGGTGCAGGGAAATTACTGAAACGCTTACCCAAACCGCATTCCGGGAATATGGAATGCAGCCATTGAAATTAGATTATACAACAATAACAATGTACGATCACAGGTATAAAAATATTCATGTGATTTTTCAAAAAGATGATTTGATAAATACACTGGGAGAAGTATTGGCCCAACACCATAAGAAACAGATTCGGATTGCAGAAACTGAAAAATATCCTCATGTTACTTTTTTCTTCAGCGGTGGAAGAGAGTTGCCATTTGAGGGTGAAAGCAGAATAATGATACCTTCTCCAAAAGTAGCCACTTATGATCTTCAGCCTGAAATGAGCGCAAATGAAGTAACGGATGCTTTGCTGCCGGAGATAGAAAAAAAATCAGCTGATTTTATATGCCTGAATTTTGCCAATGTAGATATGGTGGGGCATACCGGAGTATGGAAGGCTGTAATAAAAGCGGTGGAAACCGTGGACAAATGTGTCGGGAAAATAGTAACCGCCGCTCTTCAAAATGGATATATGGTTTTTCTTACAGCAGACCATGGAAATGCTGATTATTTGGTAAATGAAGATGGCACACCTAATACAGCCCATACAAAAAATCCGGTGCCTTTTTTCATTATCGACAATGAATGGAAAGGAGATTTAGAGGCGGGAAAACTGGCAGATTTGGCACCTACCATTTTGACCATGATGCAATTGCCACTGCCCCCGCAAATGACGGGCAATATCTTAACGAATAAATTATGAAATTGATAAAAACTTGAAAAAGTTCATTAAAATTACATTAATAGTCTTGCTCATTGCACTGATAGTTATTCAGTTTTTCAGGCCCTCCAAAAATATCAGTGAAGTAATTTCGATCAATGATATCAAAACAAAATACACAGTGCCCGGAGAAGTGGAGGATATATTGAAAGTTTCCTGCAATGATTGTCATAGTAATAATTCGCAATATCCCTGGTACTGGCATATGCAACCTGTAGCCTGGTTTATGAATGATCATATAATAGAAGGAAAAAGGCACTTGAATTTTTCAGCATTCGCTTCCTATAAAATAGTAAGACAATAAAAATTATTCGAAAATATTAATAGGGAAGTTAAGGGTGGCGATATGCCGCTCACTTCTTATACACTTATTCACCGGGATGCAATATTAAATGATATTCAAAAAGCGGCAATCGCAAACTGGACCGCCGAATCTAGAAAACAAATAAAAGCTGCTTACCCTGCGGATAGTTTAATTATGAAAAAACCAAACCGGACTCAATAATCAACCTTTTTAAAAGAAATTAATAAAGAGCATTCTAACCTCCTATGATCACAAATGGTAGCTACAATGAAGGAGGAAAAATTGCATAATCTTCTTAATCAGGTAAAATATCCAAAAAAATTTCCTTTAGATGCAGCATTTAACATTATTTTTTGTCCTACCTTAGTAGTGTTAAACCAGGTAATCACTATGACAGAAGAGCTAATGATTCAGGGTTGTCTTGATAATGTAGCTGCTACCCAGGAGGCATTTTATAATCGTTTTAGCCCGCGAATGCTTGGTGTTTGCTACCGCTTTGCCCGCAACCGGGAGGATGCGGAAGACATGATGCAGGAAGGCTTTATAAAAATATTTTCGCAAATCCAGCAATTCAAATGGCAAGGTGCGCTCGAGGGTTGGGTGAGGAGGATCATTGTGCATACCTGCATTAACATATTAAAGAAAAATAAAAAATTTACAGATAGCGTTGATATTATACATGCAAACAGTATTTATCTTAATGAGAACAATATTCCATCATTATTGCAGGCAAAGCAGGTTGTGGAATGCATTAGGTTGCTACCAATAGGATACAAGACTGTACTAAATCTTTATGCAATTGAAGGGTACTCCCATAAAGAAATAGCTGCTATTCTGGATATTGCTGAAAGTACCAGCAGATCTCAGTATACGAGGGCAAAGTCGATGCTTGAGGAAGTTCTGATTAAAAAGAAAATAATTCAGCAACCAAGGGAAAGAATAAGTATGTTAACAGGTAGTGTTTAGGAGCCAGAGAAGATAGCGTGAAACTATAATTACCAATAACTGAAATTATGTGAACAATGGAAAGGCGATTTACGATGAATGATTTTGAGCAATCCTTAAAAGAACAGGCCGATGATTTTAGAATGATTCCTTCAAAAAGGGTTTGGCATGGGATATATAATGATTTACATCCAGGAAGAAGATGGCCATCTGTTTCCATGTCTTTTTTGCTAATTTTCACCCTCTTATTTATTGGTTACCTGAATACCCATGATAAATCTCAGCAATCCGGGCTTGCCAAAATATCTTCATCAGGCGGGCAAAATAAAACCAATCGGGGTATTGCTGGCAATATTTTGAACAAACAACTGAATACTCCACTAATTAATAATGAAAACAGGAATAGCAATTATCTCACAGCAATTGGTGATGAATTTGGAAGCATTAAATTAAACTCAGGGATGGAGGTAACTAATGATCAGAATATTACTTCAACTAATAATGAAATTCCGGACAAAAGCCGTATAGCCTCAGATGACCCCGAATCAAGTGCCTATGAAAGAAATATTATTCTTTTACCCTTTGCCTCCATTTCTATTCATTTGCTGAACAGCACAATTTTAATTGATAAGATTAGTATAGATAATTTAGGAAAGCAAGAGGTAGCTTCTGCCATGAACGACAAACCTATGCTTCAAAAATCTGATGGTCTGTTCGGGTTTGATAATCCGGAAATCATTCAGCCTGTTGACCAAAATTCTTTTGACTTAAATAATTTATCAATTCAAAAAGATTTGTCAGCCAATAAAAAAATTGATATTGGAATTGGAGTAAATAAGAAAAGGAACCTGCATAAAAAGGCGACAAATACCAGCAGAAACAATATTAACCAGACAGATCTTGCCTATTTTGGTACTCCTCATATGAGCACAGTTTCTTTTAAAGGACAGCCGATAAATCCCCCCTCTAATATTAATTTCTCTTCATCTTTAACAGTTAATCAAAAAAAGTATAATGTGTTGCATTATCAGGCTTTTGGTTTTGAAACAGGGGCCCAGCTTAACTACAGATTTGCAAAAAGATTAGCGTTAACTGCGGGATTTCAAATTACTTATTCCGGCTATAACATTATTTCAAATGAAGTGCATCCGATATTTGCAACGTTATACCTGAATGATCCATCCAGCGGGTCAACATATTCAAAAAACTATATTAGCCACTATGGCGATGGTACGGGCGAAGCTTCTGTTTCTTTAAGGAATTATAGCCTTCAGGCCTCAATACCTGTCGGACTAAAATATGAACTTTGGGGAAATGATAAAATACAGTTAAATGCAGCTGCAACTTTAGCTCCATCACTTCTTATTAAAGGAAATGCATTTGTTCTTTCCTCTGATGGAAATAATTACGTCAATGACCCAACTCTTCTGCGCAAATGGAATATGAGCAGTAATTTTGGACTTTCCCTTTCATTCAAATCCAATAAATTCAGATGGCAAATTGGCCCCGATTTGAGATATCAGTGGCTATCAACCTACATCAAAGGTTATCCGATACAGGAACATTTAATCGATTACGGT
>OBLU010000339.1_pt1 | contig 45709 bp, 39 predicted proteins | sample 1518681 | NCBI WGS metagenome assembly OBLU01 (sample SAMEA3539304, study PRJEB22396) | soil metagenome | biome: tundra; feature: field; material: soil | place: USA | collected 2010-05 | depth 0.15 m
CATTGTTCAGGGCCGGAATCGACTTGACGAAGAGGACGGTCATGAATACCGCTCCCGCTAGCGGCCAAAGTCCGATGAAGATGAAGTTCTTCACCGAATTGAAGAGTTGTCGACGATAGAGGATCACCACCGAGTAGCCGGCGAGCGCGTAATAGATGCAGATCTGGATCGCGATCGCGTTGAACCCGTCGATCAAGATATTGCCGACCGAGCCGATGGCCTGACTCGCGATGAAGAGTCCGAGCGACAAGACCGTGACCACCATGGTCGCCACGAATGGCGTCTTGCGGGTGGGGTGCGTGGTCCCGAGGACCCGGGGCAGCGTCTGGTCACGGCCCATCGTGAACAGCGTCCTCGTCACCTGGATGAGCGTCGTCTCCAGGGTGGCGATCGTGGAGAGGAGCAGGGCCACGATGAGCAGTTTCCCGCCCAGTCCGTGCCACACCGCTTGACCGAGGTTGTACATGAAGTCGGCGACGTTGCTCGAATTAGCGAGCGCCCCGGGCTTCAACGTCATGTTCGACGCCACCGTGAAGACTTCGAAGAGTAGGAAGACGACGAACGTTCCGAGGAGGCCGCCCAGTCCGGACGTATTCTTCGCGTCCTTCGTCTCTTCATTCAAATTGGCCGTGACGTCCCAGCCCCAGTAGTAGAAGGCGGCAATCAGGGCGCCGCCGATGAAGCTCTCGGAGTGGCGACCGGTGAAGATCGATGGCGAGAACCAGTGCCACGAGAACGCGGTCACGTGGTGGGCATGAAACAGCGCCAAGCCGGCGAATAACACCAAGAGGAATACCTCGATCGTCGACATGATGATCTGCACCTTCACCGTCACCGTCACGCCGAGGGCCACCGCCGCCACCATCGCGAAGAAGAACACGGCGCCGAGAATCGTCACCAGATCAGTCTTGGTATACAGGGTGCTCGAGAAGAGTCGCAGAACGCTCGATCCGGCCGGAAACGTGGCGATGACCATGAAGATGAGCGCGGACACGATCAGGGCCCAACCGGAGAGATAGCCGAGGATCGGGTGGATGGCCCGGCGTACCCACGAGTACGCGGCGCCCGCGTGCGAGTCATCTCGACTCAGGTAGCTGAAGGCCCACACGATGCCGAACATGAAGAATCCGCAGTACAGCAACGCGGCCGGTCCGCCGTAGGCGACGGTGATGAAGAGCGCCCCGGTCGTCGCACCGATCGAATAGGCCGGCGCCGAACCGGCGATCCCCATGATCACTGAATCGAAAAGTCCGAGGACCCCCGCGTTCAATCGATTCGGGGATGAGGCGTCCTCACTCTGTTTCACGACGTCAGTCATCCCTACCTCTTTCTTGTGAGATATCACCTTCGAATCAATTGAGTACCGAAACTAACATGCCGTCGGCGTCGAGCCGCGAGTCGCCACACAGTGTTTTTGGCGGTGCCGAACACTCCGCGCCGCGTGCTCCGGCCGGTCGTCCCCAGGGACGGTAAATTTGGAGCAGTCGAGGTTCTGATGATCGACGTCCCCGAGCGAAAGCAAGTGAGTGCCAGTCTTTCAACGATTCGACCTCGAAGGCGAGTCCGATCAACCGATCGTCACCGATCACGAGATGAAGCGACGCTGGGCTGCGTTTCACGGCGACATGCGGCGCATGTCCGGGAAATGGTGGCAGCGCGTCCTGGGTGAATTGCTGGGCGAAGACACACGCCGTTACCGCGTGGCCCGTCGGTTCGGCCGTCCGCTTCTCCAGTTTTTCCGACGACTGCGATCGTCGGGCCATGACACCGAACGGGTCAAGGCCACCGCCCACTTCGCCAACGCTCCGTTGAAAACTGCTGAGTCGAATATTTTTCCCTACAACTACTCGCCAAAGACATCGATTCGATTCATCAATCTCGCCTCCTTCGAAGTATCGACCGACGACGTCACGACCGTCGAGGTCGACGAAAGCCTGCCGGCGACCGTCGCCATCGACGCGGCCAACGCCGCGCTCGAATCCGCGACGACCACGTGGATGTTCGTGTGTGACGTCACGACGAGCCGCGAGGATCGCGCGACGACGCTGCTGGCGCTCATCAACCACGAGGAACACGCCGACGTCATCTTCGCCGACGAGACCGGTCCGAACGTCTTCGCGCCACTCTTCAAGTTTCCCTTCGTGCCGCCCCATACCTTGCTCAGCTACAACCTCGTCGGGCGACCGGCTCTCCTCCGCGTGGCGACGCTTCGTCGCATCGGGGGGTTCAGTCGTGACGCGGGGTGGGCGTTCGAACACGACGCCTACCTTCGGCTGAACGAAGCCGACGCGGTCTTTCGCCACGTCAACCTGGTGCTGCCCGCGGCGCGTCCGGACCTCGCCTTCGAGCGCGAACACATCGATACCGACACGTGTCGAGCGACCGAGCGAGCGCTGTCGCGTCGCGGCTGGCACGGCAGCGTGAAACCGGGTCGAGTGCCCGGTCTCGCGCACTGGACGCTGGACGCGCCGACGCCGCAACCGTCGATCGACGTCATCATCCCGACGCGGGACCGCATCGATCTCGTGCGCAACTGCATCGAGGCGCTGGAGAACAAGACCACGTATCAGAACTGGAACGTCATCCTTCTCGACAATGACTCGATCGAACCCGAATCGCTGGAATACTTCGCGAATTCGAAATATCTGGTCGTACCCTGTCCGGGACCGTTCAACTACGCCAAGATCGTCAATCGCGGGGTCGAGCACTCCCGGGCCGAGTACGTCGTCACCCTCAACAACGACACGATCCTGATGACGCCGGACTGGCTGGAACGAATGGTGTCGCTCGCGGCGTTGGACGACGTCGGCATCGTGGGCGCGTGCCTCTTGGACCAGTACGGGCACCGCGAACACGAGAGCATCGTCATCTCGCCCTATCCCCAACACCTGCGAACGGACTCGAACTACCCGCACCTCGATCAGTTCTCGCGCTCGACGCGCGACGTCGCCGCGGTGACGGGTGCGGTGCAGATGGTGAAGCGCGATTTCTGGAACTCACTCGGTGGTATGGACGAGCGCTTGGCCGTGACGATGAACGACATCGACCTGTGCCTTCGCGCCCAGAGCGACACTCGCTTCGTCCTCTACACCCCGGACGTGCAGTTCATCCACCACGTCAGTTCGTCGCGCGGCACCCTCGATCCCCTCGAGGACCGCAATCGATTCATCCGGCGCTGGGACATCTTCGGTACGTTCAAGGACCCGTTCTTCCCCGAGGCGTTGCTCTTGCTCGGCGAGACGATGTTCTATCTGCCGCGCTGACACCAGAGGTTTCGATTCTTCGACTCTTGTAGCCTGAAGTCGTGACGTCTGCGTGGAGCCGGTTCCTCACCTCCTACCGACGTCTCCCCCGGTCCACCACCCCACTAGTGCTGATCCTCCTGGCCGTGCTGATCGGCAACGGCCTGTATTTGGTCGGCGAGTCCAACATCAACCCCATCTGGTGGACCGCCAACATCTCGACGATCGTCTGTCACATCACGTGCGGACGTCCGATGATCGACCCGAACGTCGGCTTCATCACCCAACCCTTCGGGCACCTGGCCGCCATGGACCTCTTGCACGGACATTTGCCGTGGTGGAACTACTTCGAGGGCCTCGGACAGCCACTCGCCGGAGAGATGCAGTCGGCGGCCCTCTTCCCTCTCACCTTGTGGTTCGCGCTGCCCGCCGGACTGCTCTGGTTCCACATCAGCCTCGAACTGATCGCGGGCTTCTCGACGTATTTCCTGGCCAAGCGACTCGGCCTGCCGATGATCTTCGCCACGTGCGCCGGCGCCCTGTTCGCGCTGAACGGCACGTTCGCCTGGGTCGGCAACGCCGTCTTGAATCCCGTGGCCTTCTTACCGTTGCTCCTGCTCGGCATCGAGATGATCTACGACTCCACCCAGACCAAGAACAATCGGGGCTGGTACGTGGCGGCGATCGCGGTCGCGTTGGCGTTCTACGCCGGTTTCCCCGAGGTCGCCTACTTCAACGGGCTCTTCGCATTGGGTTGGGCCGCCGTGCGCCTCTTCTCGTTGCCGCGCGACTCGAGAGCCCGCGCCATTGGTCGCCTCGGCATCGCCGGCGGCATCGGGGTTTTGCTCTCCTTGCCGATCCTCGTTCCCTTCGCGGACTTCTCCAAGGTCGCCAATCTCGGTCACCACACCGCCGCGATCGACGGCACCGCGCACATCTCGATTCACGCCGTGCAGATGTTCTTCGATCCCTACGTCCACGGGACGCTCTTCACGAACCTCAACGTCGCGAGCGTCTGGGGCGGGATCGGTGGGTACTTCACCGCGAGCGTCGGGGCGTTGGCGCTGTTGGGACTCTTCGGCAAGCGTCTTCGAGCGCTACGGATCTACCTCGCCGCGTGGACCGTCATCGGACTCTGCGGCGCGTTCAACTTCCTGGAACTGCGCAAGGTCTGGAACCTGATCCCGCTCATCGAGAACGTGTCCTTCGGCCGCTACATCATGTCCAGTTGCGAGCTCTCCTTCATCATCCTCGCGGCGTTCGGACTGATGGACTTGGCCGAGAGCGCCACGGCGAAGCGACTCTTCACGGTGACGACCTCGGTCATGCTGCTCGGTCTCATCTGGATCGTCTTGGCGGCGAGCACGCTTAACAAGGGCGTCGTCTATTCTCATCGCGCGCGGATCATCTTCGCCTTCCTCGACGCCATCCCGTTCATCGCGATCATCGCGCTGCTCGTACTCGGACTACTCACGAGGTACCGGATCGTGCCACTGCTCGTGGCGTTGGTCTTGGTCGGTGAGTCGCTGTTGATGTTCGGCGTACCGGGCGGTGAATCGGCCAAGTACGTCCACGTCGACCAGGGGCCGATCACGTACCTCCGCAAGCACGAGGGCAACTTCCGATTCCTCGACTTCGCGGTGATCACACCCAACTGGGGCTCGCAGTTCGGACTGAATGAACTGAACGCGATCGACCTGCCCTTCCCCGAGCAGTTCTCCAAGCTGATCGAGACCCAGCTCTACCCCGGACTCACGCCGTCGAATCAATTGGTGATCCACGCCGGCATGACCGGCATGATCGCCCAGGAGAATGAACTCGTCACTCACTTCCAGAACTACGAAGACGCCTCGGTCAAGTACCTCGTCATGCCCAAGGCGCTCGTCATCTTGCCGGCGTTGACGAAACTCGGCGCGGTTCAGATATTCAGCGACACATTCGCCGACATCTACGTATTGCCCAATCCGAGGCCGTTGATCTCCACCAAGTCCTTGTCGTGCAAGGTCGAGATCAAGAACCCGGACCGCGCATGGGTGAACTGCCCGAGCGGCGCCACGACGCTCATCCGAACCGAACTCTCGATGGCCGGCTGGAAAGCCTACGTGAATGGTAAATCTGTCCCGATCAAGACCCTGGACGGGGTGTACCAAAGCATCAAGGTCCCCGTCGACACCTCCACGGTCACCTTCAGTTTCGTGCCGCCGCACGAGAAGTACGCGGTTCTGCTCGCGTTGCTCGCCGCGCTCTTCCTTCTCGGCACGTGGGGCTACGAGCGCCGCTTCTTCATGCGCGAACGCCTCCCCTGAGCACGACACCATGAATGCCGTCACCATTTACGGCGTCATCGCGCTCACCTTCATGATGCTCATGTACGCCTTGGAATCTCGCGGCCGGAATTTCGTCTTCCTCTTCGCCCTCGGGTGCGTGCTCTCGAGCATCTACGGCTTCGCGAGCGGCGCGTGGCCCTTCGGCGTCGTCGAAGCGATCTGGAGTCTCATCGCCCTTCGCCGCGCCGCCACGCTGCACTGAGTGCCCTTCCGAGCAATCGCTGTTCGGCGGTGCCAAACTGCTCACATCGAATGACGGGGGGCATTTCGGCATCTCGATGAATTGACGGACCATCGAGCGCCATTGGAAATGGTCAACATGAGTCACATCGGCAACTGCGTTGGGGACGTGGGACCATCGCCCGCGTAGCGCTCACGAGGTTCGCCGCGACCGCGATCATTCTCGCGTCCGCCGCCGGCTTCGCCATCGAGACCAGCCGGGACTCCTACGGCGCCGAGCAGCCTCGCTCGTCCACAACGGTCCTCGGCGAGACGACCACGACGTCATCATCGACCTCGACGACGACGTCCAGCATCGTGGCGACGACCACGAGCGTTCCCGTGTCGACGCGAATCGAGGACCCATTCCACAGTCCGTCGCTCGCGACGTTTCTGGCGACGAGGACCGACAACGTCACTGCGGCGCTCTATGACGTGACGACGCACCAGACGTATATCTACCGGCCGGGGATCCGCGAGGTGACCGCGAGCATGGTGAAGATCGACATCCTGGCGGTCCTGCTTTGGCAATGCCAGAACGAACATCGCGCACTGACGGCGAAAGAACAGAGGCTCGCCACGAAGATGATCGAGGCGTCGGATAACAAGTCGGCCCAGTCGTTGTGGGTGACGATCGGTCAGTTGCCCACGATCGCCACGTTCAACGATGACATCCACTTCACGCAGACGATCACCAACTGGGACTGGGGATTCGTCGAGACGACGCCGCGCGATCAACTCGAACTGTTGAAGACGATCGTCCTCCCCAACCCATATCTCGACCCGGCGTCACAGCAGTACGAGCAGAACCTGATGGAGAACGTCGCGGTCTACGAGCGCTTCGGCATCCCCACCGGGGTCCCGGCGAACGCCACGGTGGGCGTGAAGGACGGTTGGTTCCTCGAGAAGACGACGGGCTGGCAGGTCAACAGCGCCGGCTACGTGCACCTCGGGCGAACGTACTACCTCGCGGTCATCATGACCGCGTCAAGTCCGAGTGAGGCGTACGGGAGAGAGGTCGTCAATCGCGTGGCTCAGGCGTTCTGGAACTTCGAATCGAGTCGCGCCAATACCTGAGTCGCGGTCTGTTCGTCACTGCGAGAGCACGGCTTCAGGTGACCCCAGGCGACGTCGATTTCTAGGTGAGGGTCACTCGCAGGTGCGTCAACGTCGGTGTGCCCTTGGGCAGCCCCAGAGTTATGACGTCCGTGTGATAAATGCCCTTCGGCAGAGACGGCGGTCCGGTCGTAGTGCAGTGCGGCGTCCCACATCCCGCAAACACTTGGTAGACCGTCATCACTTTCACCGCAAATCGGTTGGCCCCGGGCCCGAGTTTGATGCTCGCATTACAGGAGACCGTGGCAGCCGCGGGGGTGAAGGGCGTTGTCTGGTTGGCCAATCCAACCCAGAGCCATCCATCGCTCGCGCACGATTCGACCATCAGTGTCTTGGTACTGGCATTGGTGATAATGACGATCCCTTTGATCGGCACACCCGCCTTGACCTTCGACGTAGTCAGACTGAAACGAATCGACACCGGCGATTTGGTGGCAGCGCTCGCCGCGGAGACTCCCGAGGAGATCGAGAGGAGAACGAACGCCATGGTGAGTGCGATTCTGTCCTTCCTCATGGCCGAAGACTACAAGTCGGTAGGAAGCTTTTACGGTCGCGACATGCTCGCGTGCGCCCCACTGGGATTACGTGGTGCTCAAGTACGATTGCCTTATGTCGAAAGCTCATCACGCAGCTCCTCGTCGCACTGGGCGTGTGCGCCCGGCGGGCGTCGCGCGACTCGCCGCGCTGCTCGTGGTCGTCGCCCTGGTGGCGTTCAGTGTCAACTTCTTCCTCTCGAGTAAGGGCAACTCCGACTCGACGACGACGACGTCGACCACGTCGACGACGTCTGTCGCCACGACCACGACCACCACTCCCCTCAACCAGATCGTGCCGCCCGGTCCGAAGGCCTCATCACGTCGGCTCTCGCTCTACAAGGAGATCGCCGGCTACATCTCGCCCAAGTCCGTGACGTCGACGAACACCGGCCTCGTCTTCGCCCAGAACATGATGTATCGCCACACCATGACGGTCTATAACTCGTCGGGAACCTTGCTCAAGACGATCAGCGACGGCGTGGAGCTCGCGAACTTCGGCGTCCGCGGTCGTCCGGGGCTGACGCGTGGAGCGCCCGTCGAGGCGGCCGTCACGCCCGACGGCAAGGACATGTGGGTCTCCAACTATTCGATGTACGGGACGGGTTCGGGCCCCGAAGGCTCCGACACCTGCACGCCGGGGTCGGCGTTGGCGGCCGGGGACACGCCGAGCTTCCTCTACGAGGTGAGCACCAAGACATTGTCGGTCGTCGGCGTCGCGACGGTGGGCATGGTGCCGAAGTACGTCGCCGTGACGCCGAACGACAAGTACGTCATCGCCACCAACTGGTGTTCCTGGACCGTCAGCATCGTGAACGAAGCGACGCATCGACTCGTCACGACGATCCCCGTGGGCGCCTACCCGCGCGGCATCGCGATTTCGCCCGACTCGCACCTCGCCTACGTCGCGATCATGGGCAGTGACGTGATCGACGTGATCAGCCTCTCGACCTTCAAGATCGTCGGACAGATCGGGGGGCTCTACAACGTGCGTCACGTCGTGATCGACCCACAGAATCCCGACTTCCTCTTCGCCTCGCTGAACCAACCGGGCGACGTCGTCAAGATCGACCGACTCACCGGCAAGATCGTGGCCGAGGTGCACACCGGTTCGGACTGCCGTTCACTCGCGATCTCGACCGACGGCACCGCGCTCTACGTCGTGAACTACCTCTCCAACACGGTGACCGAACTGGCGTCGAGCAACCTGCGGATCCTCCAGGTCGTGCCGACCGGCACCAACCCGGTCGGCGTCACCTACGACGGCACAACGGGCCGAGTGTGGGTCGCGGTGTACACCGGCGAGATACTCGTGTTCAATACGAAGTGACCGTCGATCACCGTTCGTACTCGTCGCAGTATTTGGGAGGTCGGTCGCCCTGCGCTACCTTTCTGAAAGCGAAAGGACGAACGTGTATCGAGCATGGCGACGCTGTCGGGTGACATCATGAGGAAACGAATCGATGAGATTGACCTCACCGCGACGCTGGACAAAGCCGCGTCCATCGAGCGCGTCGCCGCGGCCCAGCACCGACTCACCCAGTTGCGTCTCTTCTCGGCCGGCCTACTTCAACCGGACGTCGTGGCGCCGGGCCTCCTGGTGTTGTTCGAAGGATTCGACGCCGCCGGCAAGGGCGGCGCGATTCGCCGATTGACGGCCAGCATCGACCCCCGTCACGTTCGCGTGGTGCCCATTGGTCCCCCGACGCCGGATGAACTTCGCCACAATTTTCTCTGGCGTTTCCAACCCACGATTCCGGGCACCGGTGGGATGACGGTCTACGACCGTTCGTGGTACGGGCGTCTCATGGTCGAACGGGTCGAGGGACTCATCGACAACGCGATCGCGAAACGCTCGGGCGAGGAGATCGTGCAGTTCGAACGCCTCTTGGTCGACAACAACGTCACGCTCGTGAAGTTCTGGCTGCACGTCTCGGACAAGGAACAACTGAGACGCTTCAAGGACCGAGAGAGCGATCCCCTGAAACAGTGGAAGCTGACGCCCGAAGACTGGCGCAATCGCGAGAAGCGCTCGGCCTACTTAGACGCGTTGGAGGACATGGTGGAGACGACCGACAAGTCCCACGCGCACTGGGACCTGATTCCCGCCGAGAGCAAGCACTACGCGCGAACGGCGGTCCTCGAGACGTTGATCGACCGGTGGGTGCACGACCTCGAGCGAAGAGGGCTCAAGGTGCCGAAACCGCGCGAAGGCGACTACCTCAGCTAGGCGTCCCCGTCTCGCATCTGGAACACTGACTACATGGACTCTCGCTACGGCATCACGATCCCCTTCGACGGCGTCTCACTGCTCGACCATAAAGAGTGGTTCCACCGTATCGCCGACCTCGGCTACACCGACCTCTGGTCGGCCGAAGTGGACGGCGCCGACGGCTTCACGCCGCTCACGTTGGCGGCCGTCTGGGAGCCGCGACTCAATCTCGGCGTCGCCGTCACCCCGGTCTTCACGCGCGGCGCGGGACTGCTCGCGATGAGCATCGCCGCGATGGCCGAGGTCGCGGAAGGTCGATTCATCATGGGGCTCGGCGCCTCGAGTGAACCGGTCGTCCAGCGCTGGAACGGCGTGAAGTACGAGAAGCCCTACGCGCGCACGCGTGACGTCCTGCACTTCGTGAAGCGCGCCCTCGACGGCGAGAAGATCGACCAGATCTTCGAGACCTTCGAAGTCCACGGGTTCAAACTCTCGCGCCCGGTGCTGGTGCGACCACCGATCCTGCTCGGAGCGCTTCGCCCCGGCATGCTCCGCCTCGCCGGCCGAGACGCCGACGGCGCCATCCTCAACTGGCTCGCCGCGAAGGACGTCGCGCAGTGTCGCGCCGAAGTCGGCGAGGGCAAGATCATCGCGGCGCGGCTCTTCGTCGTGCCGACGGCTGACGCGGACTTGGCGCGCATGATCGGGCGCCGCATGATCTCGTCGTACCTGACGGTGAACGCCTACGCCGAGTTCCATCGCTGGCTCGGGCGCGGTGAAGTGCTCCAACCGATGTGGGACGCGTGGGCCGAGGGCAATCGCAAGCTCGCGAACGAACTCATCCCCGACTGGGTCGTGGACGAACTGATCATCCACGGCCCCTACGAGGCCTGTCGCGAACACGTCGCGCGCTACATCGAGGCCGGGGTGCAGATCCCGACGCTGGCAATCGTCCCCTTCGGCGTGGATCTCAAAGAGGCCGTCGAGGGACTAGCGCCGCGCTAAACCTTCTCCGATTCGAGGAACTCCAGCATGCCCGCGAACTTCTCGCGCGCCGCCGCGGTTCGTGTCGGAATGAACTCACTCGGCTCTTCACTGGGCGTGTAATTCTTCAACGCGTGACGTGCCACGGTCTGGCGGTGGACCTCGTCGGGTCCGTCGTAGATGCGAGCGGCGCGCGCCCAGCGGTACATCGCCTCGAGCGGCAGGTCGGTCGAGTACCCGAGGGCCCCGTGGGTCTGGATGGAGCGGTCGATCACGTTGTGCAAGACGGTCGCGCCGTAGTACTTGATCATCGCGATCTCGTCGCGCGAGGCTGACGCCCCGACCTGGTCCATCTTCCACGCGGCGTGCAGCGTCATCAACCTGGCCGCGTGCATCTCGGCTCTGCTGTCGGCGATCCAGTTCTGCACGGTCTGCTTTTCTGAGAGCAATGAACCGTGGGTGAAGCGGCTGACGGCACGCTCGCACATCATGTCAAAGGCCCGCTGGGACTGTCCGAGCCAGCGCATGCAGTGATGGATGCGACCCGGTCCGAGTCGCGCCTGGGCGAGCAAGAAGCCCGAGCCTTCCGGGCCGATGAGGTTCTCGGCCGGGACGCGCGCGTCGACGTAGCGGATCTCGGCGTGGTTGCCGAAGCGGCCGTAGTGGTTTTCGGGGTCGTCCATCGAGCCCACGTCGCGCACGATCTGCACGCCCGGCGTGTTCGCCGGCACCACGAACATCGACGATCCCTGGTACGGGTGGATGTCGGGATTGGTCACCGCCATCACGACCAGGATGTCGGCCACCGAGCCGTTGGTCGTGTACCACTTGTGTCCGTTGATGACCCACTCGTCGCCGTCCTTGACGGCGCGCGTCTTCAAGAGTCGCGGGTCACTGCCGGCCGTCTCGGGCTCGGTCATCGAGAATCCCGATCGCATCGTGCCATCGAGCAGCGGTTGCAGCCAGCGTTCGCGGATGTAGTGCTGACCGGTCATCTCCATGCCGGCGGCCAACAGTTCGGCGTTACCGCTGTCGGGCGCGTTGTTGCCGAAGACGACTGGACCGTAAGGGGTCTGACCGAGGATCTCGTGCATGAGTCCGAGGCGCACCTGGCCGAAGCCGGTGCCGCCGAGTTCGGACGGCAAGTGCGCGGCCCAGAGGCCGCGCTCGCGCACCTGGTCCTGCAGGGGCTTGATGAACGTCAGTGCTTGGTCGTGACTCAAGTCCAGTGTCTCGATCGGCATGATCTCTTCGCGCATGAATCCGCGCATCCAGACCAACTGCTCTTCGAATTCCGGTTCCGTCTCAAAGTCCCACGCCATAGCCCACCATCCTTTGACGCCACCTTACGCTGCGCCAAATAGGGCTGGCGAAGGTGACGGCACTGCTCTCTACACTGGGTTCAGAAAAGATCGGAGCGCCGTGGCCAAGAAGAAATCGACACCCAAGACCGTCAAAGCCAAGCGCATCGGCGTCGTCGACACGATGTTCGCGCGCTTCGACATGGGGTCCTCCGCGCGCGCCGAGCTCGAGAGCTGTTCCGGCTTTGGCGAGACCTTCACGGTCGTCTCGCGCACGGTGCCGGGCTTCAAGGACCTCGCCGTCGCGGCGATGAACCTCATCGAAGAAGACGGTTGCTCCATCGTCGTCGCCCTCGGCATGCCCGGTTCCGCGCCCATCGACAAACAGTGCGCGCACGAGGCGTCCCAGGGCATCATGCTGGCCCAACTGATGACCGCGACGCCGATCCTCGAAGTCTTCGTCCACGAGGACGAGTCGGACGATCCCGAGGTGCTCGCCAAGGTCTTCGACGACCGTTCGCGCAAGCACGCCCGCAACGCCTACTGGATGCTGTTCGATCCGGACCAGTTGAGCCGGCGCGCGGGCCAGGGCGTTCGTCAGGGCTTCGACGACGCGGGGCCTCTCGACGACGCGTAGGTAGTCGTTGCGACGCCGTCTTGGTTAGGCTCCACTTACCTCGCAGTAACTCCTAGGAGGATGCCATGCCCGAAGCCGTCATTGTCGCTACCGGACGAACGCCGATCGGGCGCGCCTTCAAGGGCTCGCTGGTCGACATGCGACCCGACGACCTCACGGCGCTCGTCGTGCGCACGGTCCTGGCGAAGCTGCCCGAACTCGACCCGCAGAGCGTCGAAGACCTGATGGTCGGCTGCGGTCAACCGGCCGGTGAGTCGGGCTTCAACGTCGCGCGCGTCGCGGCACTCCTGGCCGGCCTGCCCGACGTCCCCGGCGTCACGGTCAACCGGTACTGCTCGTCGTCACTCCAGACCATCCGCATGGCCGCGCACGCGATCCGCGCCGGCGAAGGCGACGTCTTCATCGCCGCCGGCGTCGAGACCGTGTCGCGGTTCGCGAGCGGCGCCTCGGACAGCGGCAAGGCGACCAACGAACTCTTCAGCGACGCGATGGAACGGACGGCCAAGCGTTCGGAACGCGCCGACGAACCGTGGTCACCGCAGCCCGGCCTGCCCGATATCTACATCGCCATGGGCCAGACGGCGGAGAACGTCGCGGAGTTCGAGAAGGTGAGCCGTCTCGAGATGGATGAGTTCGCCGTTCGAAGCCAGGAGCTCGCCGTCGCGCATCAGGAGAACGGCTTTTTCGAACGAGAGATCATTCCCGTCACCTTGCCCGACGGCACCGTCATGACCAAGGACGATGGTCCGCGCGCCGGCACGACGCTCGAGCGCCTCGCCACGCTGCAGCCGGTCTTTCGCGAAGGCGGATCGATCACGGCCGGCAACGCCTGCCCCTTGAATGACGGCGCCGCGGCGGTCGTCGTGATGAGTGACACGCGGGCCAAAGAGCTCGGCATCAAACCGTTGGCGCGGATCGTGTCGAGCGGCGTCAGCGGACTCAACCCCGAGATCATGGGCCTCGGTCCGATCGAAGCCTGTCTTCAGGCACTGAAGCGCGCCCACATGACGATCGACGACATCGACCTTGTCGAGATCAACGAGGCCTTCGCCGCCCAAGTGATCCCGAGTGCCGAGCACCTCGGCATCACCCTCGACAAGCTCAATATCCGCGGCGGCGCCATCGCGCTCGGTCACCCCTTCGGCATGACCGGGGCGCGCATCATGACCACATTGCTGAACTCCCTCGAGGACGCCGGTGCGCGCTTCGGCCTGGAGTCGATGTGTGTCGGCGGCGGTCAGGGAATGGCCATGATCGTCGAGCGGCTGGATTGAACTCCGGCCCGCGTTCGTCGTATGCGAATGAGTTCTTCGAAGGCGGAGTCGACGCGATGATTCTCGTCATCGTCCTGTTTCTCGTCGGGTGCGCCGGCGTCGGGAAGCTCGTCAATCGAGCGAGCGACCGCAACATCAAGTTGTTCGGGCCAGCGAGTGGTCAGGGTCGCCAGTGGCGGACGTCGCGAGCCGTCGCGGACCCGGTTGAGAATACGCGAGGTCTCGACGACGGCACCGACTTCGGCTACCAGGAGTTCGACTGAGGTCGCGGGACCCGGAGAGTTCTCGCTGAGGATTCGCGTTTTTGGCTGAGATAGGGTCGCGGCGATATCACTGATACGGCGAACGGCGAGGTGCACTCATGATCGAACAACCGTCTTTGGGCCACCGAGATGCCCAGCGCTACGTCGCCATCGCGACGGCCATCACGATGGACGAGTTCGACGTCGTCGAAAGTCTCACGGGTGAGGTGTTCGCGTGGCTGGAGCGAAAGGGTGCGGCTCCTTCGGGACCCGCGTTCACTCGTATCGTGACGAGCGACATGAGCGCCAAACTCGACATTGAAGTTGGCGTAGCGGTGGACGCGTCGCTCACCGGTGACGATCGCTTCATCGTGGGTGCGATTCCGCCTGGTTCGTACGTCACGGTGTTCTACTCCGCCGAAAATCAAGAGGAGCACATTCAGGCGAACGTCGTGCTCCAGGCCTGGGCCGCCAACGAGGGTTTGGAATGGCAAATGGATCGCAGTGGTGACGTCGAGAAATGGGACGGCCGATTCGAGTTCTTTCGCGCCGACAAATCCAGTGACGGCCGCCAGGTCTTCGAACTCACGTACCAAGTGACTGAGAACATCGACCCGACGTCGCACTGACTTCGGGTCACTGTCCGACCGTGGCCGGCCCCACATTCCAAGGTGAGCGTCAGCTCTTCGATCCGGTGTCGCGACTCGCCCGTTGGGCGACTCTGATGATCGGTGTCGGGCCGGGGCGCTCGGTACACTAACCCCAATGTCGCGCCGCATGGTACCCCTCTTGACGCTCGCCGTGCTGGGCGTGCTGACGCTCGCGGCGCTCACTCTTTCGGTCAACACCGACAAAGCGGCGCACATCACGACCTCGTATCATCCGGCGAAGCCGCACTATCCCGGCAATCCCTACGGCGCACCGGAGTACGGCTTCGGCGGTTATTCGAGCAATCGACTCACGACCGAGATCGGCGCGCAGTGGCGCGTTCCGAAGATCTCCCCCCAGTCCTCCGAGGGCAACGCGACGACCTGGATCGCGGTCCAGAACGACCAGCGCCAGTTCATCCAACTCGGGACGTTCGAGAACAAGACCAACGGAGTCGCCCAGTACCAGATCTTCTGGAGTGACGTCACCGTGAGTTTCCACCCGCAACAGCTCCTCGAAGTGAACGCCGGCGACCTGATCAACTTCAAAATGGTCCAATCCTTGCGCGGGTGGCGACTGAGTTTCGACGACCTCACCGAGCCGACGCACGAGACGATCACGATCCCCTACGCCCGCGGCTCGGTGTTCATGTCCGCGCAGTGGATCCAGGAGGATCCGACCATCGGCGGTCTCTCGACCCACCTCCCCTACCCCTCGATCGCGGCGCCGACGTTCGCCCACATGACCCTCGACAACCGGTCACCGCAACTCGCGCGCACTGACGGCCAGGTGCTCTCGACGGCCGACGGCGTGTTCCTCGTCCCCTCGTTGGTGAACCACGACCAGTTCACGTTCACCAACGCGACCGGTCCGGCGCGCCAGTACTTGCAAGACGTCTTCGCGTTCAACGCGGCGCTCTACCCGCTTCAAATCGACGTCTTCTACAACCGCTCGCCCAGTAAGGCCGTGCTGCGACACATCCAAGCGACGCTGGCCACGTTGGACGTGAAGCTGAAGACCCAGACCTGGCCCACGAACCTGTTGACCTCGGTGAAGGGCGACGCGCAGGCGGTCGACGCGTACGTGAAGCTCTTCGGACATTTCACGGTCTCGCCCAAACCCATGAGTGAGACGGAACTCCAACAACTCGAGACGATCCCGCTCCACTACGACCCCGTCATCGACCAGCTGCGCTTTCAGTTGGGGTTGCCCCCCGGTCGCTAGGACGTCGACGCATCGACGGTGGCAGAATCGACGGATGAACGTCGAACTGATTGACTCGGTGGAGGAGTTCATCGCCTTGACCACGTCGTTTCGCGCGGCGGACCCCTTGCGAACGAACGTGATCGGCAGTGTCGCACTCGCCGTATCGACGGGTCGCACGGTCTATGACGGATGTCACTGGTGGATTGTGCGCGACGACGATCGTCACGTCGTCGGCGTCGCCATGCGCACGGGTCCCTTCAACATGGTCGTCCCTCCGATGCCCGTCGACGCCGCCCGGGCCCTCGGTCGCAGTGTCGCGATGCTCGACGACACCCTCCCGGGCGTCACGGGGTCCGCCAGCGTCCTGGACGCGCTGATCGAGGGATACGTCGAGTCGCAGAGTCGCGGTTCGACCAGAACGCCGCGCGAACGCCGTCGCGACCTCCTCTATGAATTGGAAGACCTCGTCACGCCCGACGTCGAAGGGTTCGGGCGACCGGCGCGAGCCGAGGAGATCGTCGCGGTCGCGATGATGTACGTCGAGTTCAACCGCGAAATCGATCACCCGGCACTGTCACTCGCCGACGCCCTCGTGGGGGTGAACAAATCGGTCGGGGCCGGTTCGATCTTCTGTTGGGAGGTGTCGGGAGCGATCGTCGCGATCGCCGGACACGCGCCCGTCGTCACGACCGAGTCGACGGTCATCGCTCGAGTCGGTCCGGTCTTCACGCCCGCGCAATGTCGACGCCAGGGCTACGGGAGCGCGGTGACGGCCCACGTGACGCGTCACCTCTTAGAACGAGGCGCGCGCGTCATGCTCTTCACCGACGCCGCCAATCCGACGAGCAACGGCATCTACCAAGAGATCGGGTACCGGCTGGTCGACGAGTTGATCGAGTTGGAATTGGAATAATTGACGCCTCACTGGCGTCACTGCGTCGAACTAGCGACCGGTCTTCACGACGCTCGGGTCGTTCGTCCACGCCTCGTGCTGGGCGTCGGTCGCGGGGGTGGTCTCGTCGGGCAGCATCACGGCGATCGAGTCACGAACTTCGTAAACGACGCGCCGGCGCGGGTTGTAGAGCACGTTCTCACTCGGCACGTAGAGCAGCTCTTCGTGATCGACGGGGTCTTCGAGCAACGCCAGTAAGAAACCGTCGAGCGCCATCGCTACTTCCCTTCCCTCGGTTCGACCACTGGTGCGAACCGGTCGGCGGCCCTTGGTGGACCCTTAGAAACCGTAGTCGTCCTACGGGGCGTCACGCGGCGGTGTCGTCACGGGACAGCGTTCGACGAGCCAGCACGCGGCGCCGTATGTAGAAGTAGATCGCGACGAGACCGGCCAAGGACGTGAGGTCGGTGATGATATTGCCGATCGTGAGCATCGGGGTGCTCCCGTAGACCATGGTGACGTCATTCGAGGTCGGGATCACGACCATCAGGTTCGGGCTCACCCGATACGGTCCCGTGGCGCCGGTCGCGTGCCAGCGCGGGAAGTACGAGATCTTGACGAGCACCGGCACCCCGACGCGACTCACGTGGAACGAGATCGACTGCAGTCCCACGTTGATGTGGCTCACCGTGACCTTGGGCAGCGTCGTCTTCATGTCCATCGTGTTGACGCTCGTCGCCGTCGGCCAGTTCGACGGCCCGCTCGTCGCCGCGACGGTCCCCCACAGTTTCGGATCGAGCCACCAGGTCGTGTTGGCCTGCAGCCACCCGACGCGGCTCGTCGTGTTGGCGACGATATTCGGCAGGCTCGTGAGCGCTTGGACCATGGGACTCGACGCGATCTTGTAGATGCGCCAGGTGTCCCCGGGCGACGGCCACGCCTTCGTCGAGGCGATCAGCGTGAGTGCGCGATCCTTGTTCGCCTCCTTGATGACGGCCGGGGAGAACGCGACGTAGTAGCGCACGCCGAGCATCTGCAGGTGCTCTACGCCGAGCGTGACGTCGAGGGGGCCGTAGGGCAGGCCGACCATCGGATTGCTGGGCGCGACGCTCAGCTCGGCCTGGTCGAGGAAGTGGTACGGCGTCGTCGCCGAGGACTCGAAGTAGAGACCTTCCATGGAGTCGATGCAGTTGTTCGTCCAGTACGGCATGAGCATCAGCGCCTCGGGCGTACCGAAGCGGTCCTGGTCCGCGTTGTACTCCCACATCGCTCGACCACAGCCGTACTCCTTGCCGACCTTCGCCATGGTCGTCATGAGGTCGTTGTACTCGGGCCACCCGGACTTGGCCTGATAGCCCGAGTAGTTCCACTGCGCCCACGCCGAGACCTGGTTACCGGACGTCGTGAGGCTGAGGGCCGAGGCGACCGGCGGTATGAGACCGGGCACCGTCGTCGCGAGCCCGAGGACGAGGATCGCGACCGTCGCGCGCACGCTGCGCCGGTCCCAACGAGTGGCGTCGTCCTCTACCTCGTCGTCCTCGCCCCGGAACGACGACGTGACGAAGGTGTCCTCGTCGGCGGTGTGAGCGTCCTCGACGGGAACCACGGCGGCACCGGTCGCCGCCTCGTGCGCGAAGCTGAAGCGGCTCTCGCCGATCTGCACGGAGATTCGACCGAGTTTGTTCGGGACCCGGTGCGCCCAGCGCGCGAGCACGTAGCCGAAGAGCCAGCCGGCGCTCAGGTGAATGGTGATGTACCAGAACGGAACGAGTCGCTCGTTCCAGATGACGTTCTGGGGGTCGAAGACGAACGCGCCGATCGAGAGCACGGTCAACGTCGTGAGGATCATGCCCAGGCGGTCGCGGACCCAGAAGGCCACGATCAGCGCGAAGATCGCGAGGATGATGACCCACCGGTCGCCGGCCGCGCCGCCCGTCGCGGTGAACCAACCGAGCTGGGTGAAAATATCGTGCAGGGTCTTGACCGAGTCGTTGGTGTAGCCCATCGAGTTCGTGTACTTCTGGGTCGTGATGAAGGACGTCAGCCACCACGCCGAGAGCCCCGCGGAGATCAGCCCGGCCACGACGGCGAAGCGCAGGGGTCGCGCGTAGTCGCCCGTGACCTCGAGGTCGTTGGGGTCCCCGATGCCGCGACGTTGCAGCAGCTCATAGATCACCATGACGAGCACGGCCTCGATCGTGAAGAACCACGGCAAGATGTGGGCCGCGAGCGTCGCGCTGAGCGCGATCGCCGCCAGCCAGTAGCCGCGTCCGGTGCGAACCCCGCGCGCGAAGAGTCCGATCGTCAAGAGGCTCAACGCGAGCGACAGGGAGAACGCGTACTCCCCCGCCATCGAGGAGAACAGGTTCCCGCCGTCGATCGTGAACGAGGCGTCGAAGAGGAACGGCAACGTCGCGACCGCCAGCGCCGCCGGGATCGGGCGCGGCGCCTTGAAGAGTCGACCCATCATGTAGGCGGTGATCGGCATGAGGACCGAGCCCAGGATCGTCGCGAGCTTGAAGGCGACGGCGAAGCCGATGATGTAACTACCCCAGTACGCCAGGATGTCGGGCAGCACGAAGTAATAGGTGTAGGCCGGCATCCCGGCGAACCAGCCGGGATACCACGGCGTCAGATTCAGGGGGTTGCCGACCGAACGGAGGTAGGCCGGCACCACCAAGTGTGATCCGGTGTCCCCGCCGGTTAGGAGCGTGTTGGAGAAGATCAGCGACGGATGCAGCTCGAACATCGTGACGAAGATGACCGCGACGATGACGAGCGCGTCGATGCGGGCTCCGGGAGTGTTATGGCGCTCGATCCAGTCGCGCATCAATGTCCCGAGCGCTGGTGGACGAGTGCGGCGATTGCGACGCCGTTAAAGGACACGTGGGTCACGATGCTCGGTATCAGACGCTTGGTTCGCCACACCAACGTCGCCAGCACGATGCCGAGCACGAACAGCCCCGCGAACTGCAGTGGTTCGGCGTGGGCGAGGGCGAAGAGCGCCGCACTGAGTGCGACACCGAAGATCACGCTCGCACGAGAACCGCCCCAACGGCCGCCCTCGCTCAACGCACGAAAGATCACGCCACGAAAGAGCCATTCCTCCATTATCGGGGCCAACAGCACGGTCATCACGATCAGCAAGACGAAACTCACGCCGAACACCGAGCCGAACAGGTGGTTCACCGGGCCGTTCAGGTGTCGCACGTGAAACGGACTGTAAAGCGCGTCGACAAAGAACTGGCAGCCGACGCCGAGGGCCACGTAGAACACGTCGGTCGCTTGGACGCGCCACTGGCTCGGCAACGCGCGCAGGTTGCCGTAGGCGTAGGCGTAGTAGATCGCGATGCCAAAGCCAGTCCAGAGCCCCAGCAGTCCGAGCGCGTTCGCCCACCAGGGAGGTGAACTGACTTTCGCCAGCGCGCTCAGTCCACCCGGGTAGTGGGCCAGCGAAGCGCCCACGAGTTCGAAGAGCGAACCCAGGATCTGTCCGGCGAGGAAACCGATGAGGCCCGCCAGCACGATTGCCACCACGCGCGGTCGCTCGACTGATTCGGCGTCGATCAGAGAATCCACAAACAATTACCCTAATCTGCGCTCACTTTTCCACAGGTGCAAGTTCACCTGTTGCAGTTCACCTCTAGTCTGGTCTGGTGAGTATGCCTCCTGAAGAACCGTCGGGCTACAAGAAGTACATGCCGGGCGGTGAGAAGCCAATGGCGCCCGACGCCCGTCGACGACTGTTGACGATCGGTGCCGTCGCCTTTGTCATCGGCATCTTCATCATCCCGTCGCTCTTCAAACACAATGTCGTGAAGACAATCTCGTACTCGACGCTGCTGCGCGACGCCAGCCATCAAAAGGTCGACACGGCCGTCATCAACACGACGTCAGGTGTGATCACCGGCCAACTGACGAATGGCGTCAACTACACGTCGAATGGCCCGTCGACTCCTATCGCCGCCGACATCACAAAGTTGCGCACGACCGACAACGTGGCGGTGACCTTCTCGAATCCGTCAAGTCTCCTCGCCGCGCTGCTGCCGTACTTGATCTTCGTGTTGCTCTTCGTGGCCTTCATGGTCTTCATCTCTCGCCAGGCCCGAAGTCAGATGACCGGCATGATGTCGGTCGGTCGGTCCAAGGCGAAACAGTTCAACCAGGATCGTCCGAAGACCACCTTCTCCGACGTCGCCGGGTACTTCGGTGTCAAGCAAGAGATCAGCGAGATCGTCGAATTCTTGAAGACGCCGGGACGTTACAAAGATATCGGCGCGTTGATCCCGAAGGGCATCTTGCTCGTCGGTCCACCCGGAACCGGCAAGACGATGCTCGCGCGCGCCGTGGCCGGCGAGGCGGGCGTGCCCTTCTTCTCGGTCTCGGGATCTGACTTCATGGAGATGTTCGTCGGCGTCGGGGCCAGTCGCGTGCGCGACCTCTTCGCCACGGCGCGCAAGCAGGCGCCGGCCATCGTCTTCATCGACGAGATCGACTCGATCGGTCGCAAGCGCGGCGCCGGGCTCGGCGGCGGTCACGACGAGCGCGAGCAGACGCTGAACCAGATGCTCAATGAGATGGACGGCTTCGACCCTTCCGAGGGCGTGGTCGTCATCGCCGCGACGAACCGTCCTGACGTCCTCGACCCGGCCCTACTGCGACCGGGCCGTTTCGACCGCCAGATCGTGGTTCCCCTGCCGGACTTAGACGAACGCCTGCCGATCCTCCAGGTCCACTCGAAGAATAAACCGCTCGACCCCTCGGTTTCACTGGAGATGGTGGCGCGCGGCACGCCCGGCATGAGCGGCGCCGACTTGGCGAATCTGGTGAATGAGTCGGCACTGCACGCCGTTCGCCGTCACTCGTCGACGATCGGCATGGAGGACTTCGAGTCGGCGCGCGACCGGGTCATGATGGGTCAGTTGCGCGACACCATGGTCCTCATGGACGACGAACGCGAACGCGTGGCCTACCACGAGAGCGGGCACGCGCTCTTGGCCTACGTCCTCGACAAGACCGATCCTCTGCACAAGATCACGATCATCCCGCGCGGGATGGCCCTCGGCGTCACGATGACGCTGCCCGAAGAGGACCGCCACATCGTGGCACGTCAGTACCTCGAGGACTCGCTCTGCATGCGCATGGGCGGTCGCGTCGCCGAACTCCTCGTCTACGGCGACCTCTCAACGGGTGCCGCCGACGACCTCCAGCGCAACACGGAACTGGCGATCCGCATGGTCCGTGAATGGGGAATGTCCAAGGAGATCGGACCCATGGCCTGGGGATCGAACAACCAGGTCTTCTTGGGTGAGGACCTCATGCACACCCGTGACTACTCGGACCACACCTCCCAAGTCATCGACGACGAGGTGGAGCGAATCCTGCGCGAGCAGGAGTCGCGCGCGATCGAAGTGCTGACCCTGCATCGCCGCGGTCTCGAGGCGCTCACCAGGGCGTTGCTCGAGCACGAGACCATCGACGGCGAGACCGCCGCTCGGTTGATCGACGAAGCGCACGGCGAGCAGGTCCACCCGGAAGGCTCGAAGACCGTGAGTTCACTCGCCGGTGTCGGAGCCACGTCCGCGTCGAAGCAGAACCCGGCGCCCGTCGCACCGGCGACGCCCCCGCTGCCGGGTTGGCAGCCGCCGAAGCTACCGGCCGTCTAGCGCCGGGACCACCGTCATCCCGACCGGTGAGGTCGGCAACGTGAGGCTGACCACCAGTGATGGTCGTGACGCTTCCACGATCAACGCGACGCCGCGCAAGTTCGCGAGACCCGGGACCGCGCTATGTAACGCTTCGCTCGTATTCGCGCCGAGGAGAACCTGCATGCTGGCGGACCGCGTGGCCGACGTCGAGCCGCGATGACCGGGCAGCGTCGTGATCGTGATCGTGATCGGTCGCGAGGACGTGTTGGTCAGTGTTGCGGCATTAAAGCCCCGTCCCGTGAAGTCGCCCACCAAGTACTCGGGCTCAGATGACGGCGGCGCGCTCAACGCGACGTCCTTGCCCGTACCGGTCGCGAGCGCGGCGATCACCGGCGCGCTCGAATGCATCGACACGCTCGCGTAGCTCGCCGCCGGGATCGCCGGATTCGGCGTGATCGTAGCTATGGCGCTGCCGTAGGGCGCGACGGTCACCGTCTGGTTCGGCACGTGGAAGGGCGGAAGCGTCACCTCGAGCGTCACGTTGGCCGGCGTCGGTCCGGGGTTCGAGAGTCGAATCTGCGCGGCCGCATTGTTCGCGGTCGTGACGAGAGGGAAGATCGCCGAGGTCGTTGGCCGGGCGACGCCGGTGTTGAACGACACCGTGGGACCGGACTGCTCGAGCCCGACGATATCGAGCGCGCCGCGCAGCACCAGGACGTGAACGCCGACGTCGCTCATGTTGACGATCTCGCTGCCCAGGTGGATCTCGGCCTGGGAGTGGGCGCCGACCGCGTAGCCCTCGAACTTCGCCGGGGCGACGTACCCCGACGATGAGAACGTCGAGACGTTGAAGACCGCGGGCGTCGCGGTCGGGTTGTAGACGCTCAAGATCGCGTTCGACCCGACCGTGGTGTCGAACCCGGCGCCGAACCAGTCGGTGACGCCCGTCGAGATGCACGGCGCCTCACTGGAGTCGTCTTTCGTCACTTCGACGCCCACCACGCCGCCGCCGCTCACCTGGGCGCCCACACCGAAGTAGTCGCCGTGCAGTCCGACGCTGGGATCGAAGCCGAACTGTTGGTAGGCGCCGAGCGTCACTTCCTTGGAAGAGGCGTCACCCGCGTCCGACACGTCCTTAATGGTGACCACGTGCGAGTGATCGGTCGTATTCAAGAAGATCACCCGACCGGACTCACCGAGTTTGGCGCTCGAGAATCCAGTGCAGTAGAGCGCCGTCGATTCGGCCTGTCCGTTGAGCGCGAGCGCACTGGGCAATTGGGAGGGATCGACACTCTTCGCCATGGAACTCACGACGCCGACCACGATCAGCGCCAGGGCCAGCACCAGCAAGAACGGGACGCGGCGGCGACTACTCATGGTGATCCTTGGCGTGTCGCGGATGGGTGGGCTTTCGTCGCCCGGTGACGAGCCACTCGAGTCGACGGAACCAACCGAATCCCAAGAACACCAGCGCCCAGATCAACAACGTGAGTGCGGCGAGTAGCGCGTTGAGGGGTAAGCGGTGCAGCACGAGTTTCCCGGTCGGTCCGTTGACGCCGTCGCCGGAACCCGCGGTGGCACTCACGTGAAAGATCGGCGTCCAGAGGTGGTCAATCGCGCGCGACGCGGCTTGACCGTCGACGTCGAGCCCGAAGGCGTTCGCCGGAGCCACGCCCGCCTGAACGATGGCGCCGGGAATCACCGGTCCCGTCGCGGACGCGCTAGTGAAGATCGGCGTAGGCGACTTCTGACCGGGCACGGTTTCCGAGACGATCCCGTGGAAGAGGGAGTTGGAGAACACCTCGACCGACTTCGTCTGGAGTTCGAGCGACAGATCGCTCTGGCGACCGAGCGCCGTCAACAACACCTTGGGTACCGGGTGCAGGGGCACGGTCTGGACGCCTTGGAGTTCGGGCGCGGATGAGTTCATGACGACGATCGTCGAGATGCCGGCCGGTGCGAGCAACTCGCCGAGTCGCACGGTCTGGCCCTCCACCGCGGACTGGACCGCGTCCAAGATGACGTTGCTCGTCCCCGAATCGGGAGTCGTGAAGAGTGACGTCCCTCCGGGCAGTCCGTTCATCGACGTCGCGGCCGCGAGCCCCGGCGCGATTGACCAACTCGCCAGTGGAAGGACGGAGGGATCGCCCAGCCAGAGGACGCGGTATCCCCCGGCCGACGAAGGAGACAACGTGCTCAACGATTCGGCGACGCTCGTCGTGGGCAGGTCGAATCGACCGCTCCCGAAGATCGCGACGAACGGCACGATCGCCACGACCATCGCGGTCACCGACAGTCCGGCGGCGAATTGGCGCCACCCGAAGCCGGCCGCGCGCAGGTCGTTCTCGAGCGCTGCGACCCCGAGTCCGACCAACAGTGCGAGCATCACCACGTAGAGCGCCAAGAGCACGTCGAGGTCGGGTGCGAACGATCCCATCCAGTGACGAGCGTCGAGTGCGGCGACGATGAGCGTCAGGGTCGCGATCGACGCGGCTTTGGAGGCGATGCGACGCCGCTCGCCCTTGCACAGCAACAGTCCGACAAGCGCCGCACCCGGCAGCAACCAGCCGGCCCACGAGAGACCGAATCCGCCGTCCCCGCCGCGCGCTAACTCGGCGAACGATGGTACCGACCACGGACCGCGCGCCAGACCGAACACGCCCAGCGCGCGTCGACCCGCGAGGGCCACGTCGATCGTGAGGGGCAGGAGGAGAATCGCCACGTTGAGCCAGAGAGAGCCCAGGAATCGCCACGGACCCGACGTGTTCACTCCCTCGTCGCTCTCGAAGAGACGCGCGAGGAACACGCCCAAAATGATCAGCGTCACCGCGATCAGCGTGGCGGGCACCATCGCGGTCATGATCGCGATGAGCATCACCGCGATCATGCGCTGGCCGGCGTACGTCGATCGCCATCCTCGGTTACCGAACGCGACGGGCTCGGCGTACGGCTGAGTTCGAAAACCGGGTACGTCCATCAGTTCGAAGAGGCGACGGACGATGAACGGCAGTCCCGCCACGACGATCAGCACGTCGATGCGTCCCTGAGAGACCATGTCGAGTCCGAGCGGCAGCGCCATGTACGCGACCGACGCGATCACGCGCGCGCGATTGGAGACCCGCCCCTTCAGGAGTTGGCTGACGCCGATCGCGCCGATGGGAATGGCGAAGACCAACGCGAGGCGGGGCAGGATACCCATGCGTCCCAGGACGAACGTGCCCGCCAACGCGAGCACCGCGTACCCGGGCATGCCCGGCGAGCCGGTGCCGACGCCGTTGGGCGACCACGACGCGAAGAAGTGGCGCCACATCATCCACCAGGAGTCGAGGGGCGCGAGGCGACCGATCAACGGGAGGTGCGTCACGACGAGGTTGCGTGAACCGATGAGCCACAGCACGATGACCACCAACACGACGACGGCTTGCGAGCGGAACGACGTGAGGATCCTCGCCGGACGGCCGCGAAGTTCCATCATCGCGCTGTCGGGAATCTCGTCGAACTCCTCGTCTTCGGAGAAGGCGGCGGCGAAACCGACGGCGTCGGCGTCGAACTCGTGATCCTCGAGCGCCTCGGGCGGCAAGATGCCCCGGGCGCGGTCCAGTCCTTCGCGCACCAAGATCACGAAGAAGCGCTTCAATCGGCTCGCTCCCCCGACTTGCAAACGTCGCAGCTCTTCGTCGGAGAGGACCTGGATCTCGTGTCGCTGGCGTCGGCGCTCGCTGATCCGACGACGGTTGTGTATCAGCCAGCGCCACGATCCGAGGATCGCTCCGGCGCGGTCTCGGTCGCGACCGACTATCGCGAGGGCGAACTCCATCATGTCCATCGCCAAGAGGGCGAGCAACGTGGTGATGGTGTGGCCCCGACCCCACCCCGTCGACACGACCAGCAACTGGTGGCGACGTTGCAGGTCCTGACGACTGGCGCGTCGAGTGCCGAGGGCGGTAACGGGCCGTTCACCCGACGCGATGGTCTCGCGGTGTGCGACCTTGGCGGTCGGGGCGACCACGATGCGCGCTCCGGCGATCTGCGCGCGCCAACAGAGGTCCAGGTCTTCACCCAGTACGGGAATGAGGGGGTCGAAGCCGCGTAGCGTGGCGAAGAGGTCGCTGCGCACGAGCGTCGCGCCGCCGGGCGCGACGAAGACGTCGCGCTCCAAGTCCTGTTGACCGTGGTCGATCTCACCCAACTCGACACGCTCGTGCACCACTCCGAAGCGGTCACAGGTCTGACCGACGTGCAGCAAGACCATGGGGTCGTCGTAGGAGACGAACTTCGGGGTGACGACGCCCGCATTCGTTCGAAAGGCCGCTTCGACCATCATCTGCACCGCGTCGGATTCGAGGCGGACGTCATCGTGACAGAAGAGGAAGAAGGCCGAACCTTCGACCATCAGCGACGCTTCGTTGCACGCCGCGGCGAAGCCGCGGTTCTCGTCGAGCAGCCGGACGAAGGCGTTCGGGGCGACCGCGGCCACACGCGCCGGCACGTGTTCGGTCTCCCCGTTCGCCACGACGAGCAGGCTTAGTTCCTCGTAGTTCTGGGTCGCGAGAGAAGCAACTGCAGCTTCTAGTCCCGGCCCGGAACCGGTGGTAACGACGACGGCAACAACGGCCGGAGCGCGAGATTCCATCAGTACTTCAAGGCTAGTTGGCGCTTAGCGACGACCTCGGCCGCTTTCGCGATCGTCCCGCCACGAAATGTCGTCGTTTCCTAGGATTCGCCGCGACGCTGACGCATTTCGTCGATGACGTCACGCAACGACGTGTCCAGCGAGATCGTGGGACGCCACTTCGTCGCCCGTTTCAACTTCGCGTAGCTGCCGCACGACACCGGCACTTCGACCGGCCGAATCAGCGTCTCATCCGTACGAAGTCGAACGTGCGGGGCAATGCGCGACACGAGCTGTTGCGCTATGTCGAACAGCTCGACGTCGACGCCCGACGCGATGTTGTACACCTCGCCGCTGAGCCCGTGTTCGATCAGCAACCGATAGGCGCGCACGACGTCACGGACGTCACTGAAGTCGCGGCGCGTCGAGAGGTCGCCAACGACGATCTCGTCGACCCCGTCGGCGACGGCCTGGAGCAATCGATTCACGATCGCCGGCACCACGAAGTTGGTGGACTGACCGGGCCCCACGTGATTGAACGGTCGCGCGATGACCACGCGCTGCGCGCGTTCGCGAACGGCGTCGTGACCGACGTGCTCGACTTCGACTTTGCTCGACGCGTACGGATTGGCCGGGGCCACTCGAAACGACTCCACCAGCGGCAGGTCCTCGGGTCGCACCACGCCGTACACGTCGGCCGAACTCACGATCACGACGCTCGACTCGGGCACGACGCGAAAGGCGGCGTCGAGAACGTTCTGCGTGCCCAACACGTTCACGCGGGTGTACTCAACCGGGTTCGACCACGACGCGCCGACGGCGGTCAACGCGGCCAGGTGATAGATCGCGTCGGGCCGCACGCTCTCCAATGTGCCGATCACGCTTTTGGCATCCGTCACGTCGCACTCGCGGTCGACGCCGACCGCGTCGTCGCCACTGGCGCGCAGGTGCTCGAGGAGATGGCGACCGACGAAGCCGTCCGCTCCGGTGACGAGCGCCTTCACTTTCCGACCGCCATCTCGTACGCCTTCACGTGTTGGGCGACCGAGGAATCCCAGGTGAAGATCTCGGCGCGCGCTCGCGCCACCACGGCGCGACGCTCGCGTTGTTCGTCGCTCGCGTTGAGAGCCGTCATGATCTCTTCGGCCAATCGGGCCGCGTCCCCGGCGGGGGCGAGCAATGCCGCGTCGCCGGCGATCTCGGACATCACGGTCTGTGACGACGTCACAACGCTCGCACCACAGGCGAGCGCCTCGACGACGGGTAGTCCGAACCCCTCGCCGCGCGAGGGATAGATGACCGCCCGGGACTGGCGCATCAACGCCGGCAGGACCGACTCGTCGACGAAGCCGAGGCGCCGAATCCTCTTAGAGGCGCCGTGACCGGCGATCCTGGCCTCGATCTCTTTCACGCCCCAACCGGGCTGCCCGGCTAACCAGAGCTCGACGTCGGGGTCGTGGCGCGCGACTTCCTCGAACGCGTCGAGCAGGACGTCGATACCCTTTCGTGGTTCGAACGTGCCCAAGAAGAATAGGTACGGCCGTTCGGCGGACAACTCGTGCACGCGCAGCAGTTCTTCGTCTCCACTCGAGTCGGTCGTGAATCGTTCCAGGTCGACGCCCAGGGTCGCCACGACGACGGGAGCGTGCTTCGGGATCTGTTCGTCCAGTTGGCGCGCGGTGTACTCACTGATGGTGACGAGCACGTCGGCGTGCGTCGCCGCGTACGAGATGGCCCGTCGAAAGAATGGCACCTTCGATCGCTCGTGCCACTCGGGGTTGGTGAAGAACGTGAGGTCGTGAATCGTGACGACGGTGGGCGTGGATGAACGATGGGGCATGGTGTAGTGCGGCGAATGCCAGACGTCGACCGAACGCGCGGTGGCACCGCGCCCGGCGAGCCACGCCTCGTAGAGGAGACGCGAGGGCCGAGAGTTCGGGACGATCGAGGCGATGTGCGTCGACGGCGACCAATCGTGCCAACGCAGCGTGTCGTCACGCCGCGTGATGAGCGTCGTCTCGACACCCGTGGCCGGGACGCGGCGAGCCAGTTCGCCGATGTAGCGGCCGGCGCCGGCGAGTCGGGGCGGCACGGCCGAGACGTCGAGCGCCAGTTTCACTGCCACGCCGCCAGGTGATCGAGGGCGACGTTGCGCCACGTCAGATCGGCGACTGATTCGCAACGTGCCAATCGGCTCGCGTCATCGACGCCATCGCTCAGCGCCCCGACGAGGCCCCGCGCGATCGACTCGACGTCGAGTGGATCGACTCGAACCACTTGGTCGTTGTTCGCCACACTCGGTGTCGTGGCACTGGCCACGACACGCGTCCCCGCGTGGAGGGCCTCGACCGGCGGCAGGCCCCACCCTTCGGCGCGCGGCACGTAGGCGAAGACGGTGGCGTCGCGGTAGAGACCGAGGAGCAAGTCGCGCGGCACCAAGCCGAGCACCGTCGCGTCGCCCGTCGCGACGCCGCCCCACCCACTGGGCCCGGCGAGTACGAGCGGACCGAGTTCGGGACTGGTCGCGTGTGCCATGGTGTGGGCTTCAATGAGGCGCTCGATGTTCTTGCGCGGTTCGCGCGTTCCCGCGTACAGCGTGAACGGCCCCGGCACCCCGTGTTCGGCGAGCAGTTCGCGCACCGACGTCGCGGAGGCCGCGTTGAAGAGGTCCTCGTCGACACCGAGCCGCACGCTATGGATTCGCGATTCGTCGATGCCCACCTCGACGAGTCGTTGGCGCAGACCGGGTGACGTCACGATCACGCGAAGGTCTTTGCGCTCGGCGATCAGGCGGAGTCGATGGTCGTGGAAGCGGATGCCGGCGGGCGTCGAGATATCCGGTTCGTCGCGCCACAACAGATCGTGCATCGCCACCGAATGCACCGCCGACGAGGAGCCCCCGCCGAAGGGACCGGCCATTGACGTCGCGTGCACGACGTTCGAGTTACTCGGAACACCGAGGGGCCACATCGCCCAGAGCTTGGTCAAGAGACGTACACCACACGGAGCGTTCACCGCGCGAAGCGGAAGTTCGGGGTCGACCGTGGCCCCGCGAGGCGCGAGTCCCACGACGTCGAGCGACGGATCACTCAGGGAGTCCAGACCGGTCGCCAGACCACGAACGTAGGTCGCGATGCCGCCGGGCTGGGGACGGTCGAGTTGCTCGATCGAGATCGTGATCGTGCGCTTCACACTGTCCAGCCTCGCACGACCTCGCGATACAGCGCGACGTAGGCGCGAGCGGCCGTGTCGGGCGCGAAATCGACGGCCCGGGAACGTCCGGCCGCCACCATGATCGAGCGTCGCGACCCGCTGGTCCACACCTCTTCGAGCGTGTCATTGACCTGGTGGTCGTCGACGACCAGGGCGGCCGCCCCTTCGAGCAGCTCGCGATTTATCTCGGTCGCGCGCGCGAGCGTCGGTACGCCGGCCGCGAGGGCCGCGATCGCGAACGACGGGAAGCGCGCGCCGTCCGATAAGTGCATGACGACGCGCGCGTTAGCGAGGGCGTCACGCGCGTCCTGACGAGCCCGGATGGTGATCGCGAGGCCACTCGAACGGATCTTCTGTCCGGCGGACGTGCTCGCGAGCGCGACGACGCGTGAACCGTGTTCCTTCGCGAAGGTGATCAGGTGCGGCGCCAGCTCGATGAAGAGCTCGTCGACGCCCGTGATGTTGACCACCAGGTCCGCGCCGTCGCGCGTCTCATCGACGCGCGGCACCGCCGGCGGCACGACGACGACCCGACTGCGCGCCACGCCCAGGACACTGATGACCTCGTGACTCGCGCTCCGACTCGACGCGACGAGCGTCGCGCCGCGCTCAACCGCGCGTCGCAGTTGCGCGATGCGCAGGTGTGTCTGGGTCTCCCCGCGCAACGGTCGAAGGTCGTCAACCGAGACGATGAGGGGAAAGGTCTTCGTCGGTGGTGTGGCGAGTCCCGCCACGTGCACGACGTCGACGCGCGGCAAGAGACCATCAATCGAACGTCCGAGACTGCGTCGCCACAGCGGCGACCAGAGTCCGCGAAGCGACAGGTGCGTCTCATTGTTCGTCTGCGCGCTCGTTCGTGAGCGGAACCGGACGAGTTCGCACTCGCCGGTGCGATCGAGCGCGTCGGCCAGGTCGGTCATCGAGTTGCCCAGCGACTCCAGAGAACCATCGAGGTCCAGGCCGACGCGAAGGCTCGTAGGACTCACGAACCAAGAGCCAACGTTCGCATCGCACTCGTCCAGGTCGGCCAGAGTTTCGTGGCCCAGGCTCCGAAGGACTCGGTACTCGTCGCCACGAGTCCGATCTGCTCATCGGCGTTGAGCAGAATCAGGGCGCCGCTCTGGCCGAAGTGCCCAAAACTCTCCGCCGGCCAGTCCCCCATCCAGTGGTGCTTCTCCCCTTGGACCTCCGGACCCAGCCCCCACGGGCAGGGTGAGAACCGTCCGAATCCGGGAACGATCCCGTCCAGTTGCGGCGCGTAAGGGGTGATGAGTAGATTGCGCGTCTCTTTGGCGATGGCGTCCGGTCGTAGCCACGCCACGGCCAGCTTCGCCAAGTCATTCGTCGAACCATTGACCCCGTGCGACGGCGCTCCGTCGAGCGTGGTGCTGCTCATGCCGAAGGGACGAAAGACGCGCTGCTGTAACCAGTCGTCCGCGGTGTTCTCACCGAGGATCGATTCCACGGCCAAGTCGATGCCGTAGTTCGAATAGATCCGCTTGGTCCCGACGCCGACGACGGGGTCGTCCTTCTCGAGACCCAATCCACTGCTGTGCGACAGGAGGTTGGCGAGCGTCGAACCGGGCGGTCCGACGCGCTGGTCGAATCGTTGCATTTCCCAGTCGCTCTCGACGCCGAACGCCAGGGAGACCACCATCTTCGAGACCGACGCCCACGGGCGCACTTCGTCGAGGTCCCCGGCCTCGGCGATCCGACGCACCACGCCGCCATCCAGGGATAACACCACTACTGAGGGCGTGCCGGGCCACCCGTCGAGGAGGGAGTTCGTGCTCACAGCACTCGATGATACCGAAGCCCCTCTAGTGTTCCGATGGTGATAACGGTTCTGAGCGGTGGCGTGGGAGCAGCGCGACTGCTGACCGCGCTGAGCGAATCCGTCGATCCGCGAGAGATCACCGCGATCGTGAACGTCGGCGACGACCTCGTCATGCACGGGCTCACGATCTGTCCCGACCTCGACACGATCATGTACACGTTGGCCGGTCGCAACAACCGCGAACTCGGTTGGGGCCTCGAAGGCGAGAGCTGGCGCGTGATGGAAGGACTCGACGCCCTTGGCGGCGAGTCGTGGTTTCGACTGGGCGACCGCGACCTCGCCACGCACCTCTATCGTTCGCAGCGACTCGCCGAAGGCGCCACCAAAACTCAGGTCACCGCCGAACTCTGCGATCGACTTCACGTGAGCGTGCGACTGCTGCCGGTCACGGATGACGTGATCGCCACCTGCTTCGATACCGCACTTGGTCGGATGACGTTCCAGGAGTATTTCGTGCGACACCACCACGACGTCGTCGTGACCTCGATCGAGGTCGTCGGCGCCGACGAGGCGACGGCAACCGAGGAAGTGCTCGACGCACTTCGCGAGGCCTCGCGGATCATCATCGCCCCTTCGAATCCGCTGATCTCAATCGATCCGATACTGCGCGTCCGCGGCGTTCGAGAACTGCTCGAAGATCGACGCGACGTCGTCATCGGCGTGTCACCAATAATCGACGGTCGCGCCCTGAAGGGTCCGGCCGATCGACTGCTCGCCGAACTTGGTCACGAGGCCTCGTGCCTCGGCGTGGTCGACTTCTACAAGGGGTTGGTCGGCACGTGGATCATCGATGAAGCCGACGCCGCTCGCGTCGATGAGGTGCGGAGTCGCGGCGTCCACGTCGTGGTCACCACGACGATCATGGCCGAACGCGACAACGCACGGCGACTGAGCGCGGCGGTGCTGGCGTGAACGAACTGCGCATCATCCCCCTCCCGTCAGTCGCCATGGTGCGCGACGGTAATGATCTCGTCGCCATGTTCCTCGAAGCGCTTCTCGCATCGGGGATCACGCTCGAACACCGCGACCTCGTCATCGTCACGAGCAAAGTGGTGTCGAAGTCCGAGGGCCAGGTCGTCGACTTCGACGGCACGGAAGAGCACAAGGTTGCACTCATCGAAGGTGAATCGGCGCGAATCCTGCGTCGCCGGGGACCACTGCGCATCACCGAGACGCATCACGGATTCATCAACGCGAACGCCGGGATCGATCTCTCGAACACCGAGGACGGCACGGCGGTGCTGCTGCCCAAGGACCCGGACCGCTCAGCGCGACGATTCCGAGCCGAGATCCAACGGCGCTGCAACGTCGAGGTCGCCGTGATCATCACCGACACGTTCGGCCGAGTCTGGCGCGTAGGCGTCACCGACGTCGCGATCGGTTCGGCGGGCGTGAAGCCGATACTGGACCTTCGCGGGACGACCGACGCCACCGGGCGGGTCCTCGAGGTCACCGAGGTCGCGATCGCCGACGAGATCGCCGGGGCGGCGAATCTCGTGCTCGGCAAGGCCGAAGCGACACCGTTCGCGCTGCTTCGCGGTCTTGATGACTCGTACTTCGGCGACGGATCGATTAAAGACGACGCCCTTCGCCGCTCGAACGAAGACCTCTTTCGCTGATTACACCCCGCCGAGGCGCACATCGCCGGAGAGTTCTGACGCGGGGGCCACGTGCTCGTTCGCGCCGACGACGCAGGTCGCGCCGAGTCGGGAATGCCTGCCGATGACCGCGCCGGGGCCGATGATGGAGGAGCGGATGACGCAGTTGCTCTGCACGATCGCCCCGGGCAGGAGCACGGTCTCTTCGAGCACGACGTTCGCCCCGACCACGCAGTCGCTGTCGACGACCGAGTTCGTGAGCGTCGCCGTGGCGTCGACGGTGGCCGACGGATGGCGCCACGAGCAGTTCACGATGTTGGTGAATTCGTGCATGCCCTGGCGGCCGTTCAAGATGTCAACGTTCGCCTGGAGGTAGGCGTGGGGCGTGCCGGTATCGAGCCAGTAGGCGCCGTCGACCATCGCGAAGAGCTCGCCGGCGTGAGCGAGGGCCGGGAACGTGTCGCGTTCCACACTCACACGACCTTCGGCCGCGATACGCTCCAGCGCCTTCGGCTCGAAGATGTACGTTCCGGCGTTGATGTTGTTGGTCGGCGCCTGGTCGCGCGGCGGTTTCTCCACGAAGGCGATCACCTGGCCGTCCGGGGTCGTCGGCACGACGCCGAATCGCGATGGGTCGTCGACGGGATGGAGCGCGATCGTGGCCTCCCCCCCGTGGGCGTGATGGAACTCCTTCAAGGTCGTGATGTTGAGGTCGGTTAAGACGTCGCCGTTGACGACGAGAAACGTCTCGTCAAAGCCGAATCGAGTGGCGGCGAAACGAATCGCACCCGCGGTGTCGAGGGGTTCGGGCTCGACGGCGTAATCCACGCGCACACCCGCGATCACGTTGCTCGGGTACGCCTCGGTGAATTGTTCGGGCAGGTAGCCCAACGAGAGCACCGCGTCGGTGACGCCGTGGCGACCGAGCCACTCGAAGACGCACTCGATCATCGGCACGCCCACCAGGGGCAGCATCTGTTTCGGCGTTTCGTAAGTGAGGGGACGAAGACGCGTCCCTTTGCCGCCGACCAGGATGATCGACTTCAAGCTCAGCCCTTCGACGTCGTCGTCGTGCTTGGTGTGGTCGTGGTCGTCGTACCCGATTTCACCGTCGTGGTCGTGACGACCGGCGTCGTCACGGTCGTCGTCGGGGTCACGGTCGTACTGTCGGCGAGCAGCGCGTTATTGGTCGCCCCGGTCGGCGGCTTCGGAATCACGTTGGCCGGGTCAAAGGCGATGCTGATGCGAATGTCCGGCGAGAACTTGATGGACGCGGGATTCGTCGTGATGATCGGCTTCTTGCCGAACGCCGTCCAGTAGGCGTATTCGACTTTGCCGGTTTGTCCCGGGTACAGCGTGCCCTTCCCCGAAGGACAGGCCTGTCCGTTCGTGAAGTCGGTCTTGGGGTTCGCGGTGCCGAGCGCGTCCTTGGGAACGTTCAACTGGCTCGTGCTGATGACGAGACCGGGATATTCGTTGCCGAACTGCGCGAGCGTCGCGTTGTTGCCGGAGTCGGCGGCCGAGACCGGGCTGATACGCAGCACGTCGGCCGGAAGCGCGTACATCCCTTGCGCCTTGAGCGAGGTGTCGGTCGAGAGGTAGGGCAGGTACTTGCCGCAGGCCTGGATCGAAAGGGCCGCGTACCAGTTCGCGCCGATCTTCGGCGCGACGCCGGCGGGGTTTTTCGTGGGGTGTTGGTACTCGTAGCGCGCGAAGACCGTCGCGACCAGGCCCAGGACCACGATCACGGCGAGCGCACCGTAGAAGTTGCCGGGACGCGTCTTCTTGTAGGCCTTGCCGCCTCCCGACGCCCCGACCCTACTTACCCATCTACCTGTTGCGCTCTTAGCCACGGGGGCAACGCTACTAAAGAATGAGACGTCGAAAAACGCACCGCGTAGGGGCGGAGGGACTCGAACCCTCACTGGAGGCGGTTTAAGCGCCTTGCCTCTGCCAATTGGGCTACGCCCCCGAGCGGTCGTTGCGATGTAACCGTAACGCATTGTAAAGAGTTCTTAAACGCCATAAATTCACAAAACCGCTAACTAGGCTTGTTTCATGATTCGCGTGCGTCGTCGGGGCACGACTCGATCAACTCCCCTCGTAGTTCTGGCGTTCAGTGTCGCCGCGTTGATTGTGACGCCCACGGCGGCCCACGCCTCGAGCATTACAAATACGCAGGCCATGATCGCGGCGCTGACGAACCGGCTGTCGCGACTCGAGAGGACCAGCGAAATCACGTCCAATCAGTACGACGAGGACAAGGTGAAGCTCGCGACGATCACCGCCAACATCAAGAGTCTCCAGAGCCAGGAAAAAGACAAGCGCTCGGCCATCAAGGTGACCGCGAAGAAGCTGGTCAAGGACATCGTGCGCGCCTACGTCCTGGGGGCGTCGGACGCGCAGATCCTCGCGCTCTTCAATCAGAACGCGACCCAGAGCGACTCGCGGACGGTGTACGAGAACGAGGTCATCGGGAACCTCAATCAACTGAAGCACACCTACCAAAAAGAGAAGACCTCGCTCGACGGGACGATCCGACTCGTCGGCATCCAACGCGTTGACGCCGGTCACCAGACTGCCGCCATGTCCCAGTTGCTCGACCTCAACATCTACAACACCAATACGACGCGCGACACGATCAACAAGATGACCAAGGCGTTGAGGGTCGAGATCGTCGCCTACGAGATCCAACAGGGTGTCTTGGCCGCGAAGAGCAAAAACCTCGCTGGCGAAGAGGCCGCCATCACGGCCGCCTCCGCGGTCGGCGGTCAAACGGCGGCGAATCAGGTGACCGAGGCGATCCAACAGGCCTCCCAAACGGTCACCCTCGTGAACGTCGGCAGCACCGCGCAGGGCTTGGCCGCCGTCAAGGCCGCCGAGCTCCAAGAAGGCGTTCCGTACGTGTGGGGCGGCGAAACGCCCGGCGTCGGTTTCGACTGTTCCGGACTCGTCCAGTGGGCCTGGGCCCAGGCCGGCATCCAGATTCCGCGCACCACCGAATCGCAGTATCCGGCCATGGTCCACGTGGCGCTGAATGACCTCGAGCCCGGTGACCTGCTCTTTTACTACAACCTCGACGGCGACCACGCCATCGACCACGTCGTCATGTACGTCGGCAGCGGTCCGTGGGGCACGAGTACCGTCATCGCGGCGGCCCACACCGGCACCGTCGTGAGCCTGGCGCCGGTCTTCACGGCCGGACTGTACGGCGCCGCGCGACCCTAGTTCGACTCAGTTGTCGCGTACCACGTTGGACTTCGCCGATAAAACGCTCGACCCGTCGGCGTTCGTGGCACGCACTTCGAAGGAGTAGTGCAGTTTCTTGTTGAGACCTTTGAACGTGCACGACATGGTCTGCGTCGTACAGGTCTTGGACTTCGGCAGCGACACGACCGTGTAGGACGTGATGGCGGTGCCGCCGTTACTCACCGGCACACTCCAGCGCACGGTGATCTCGCCCTTCTTGTCGAGGGCGGTGACGTGGCGCGGCGCGGACGACACCGAGGTCGGCGCGATCGCCGACGAGTTCACGACGAACAGTTGCGTGTTCGTACTCGCGTCGGTATACGTACCCTGGACGCCGCAGCTTCCGTCACCACTGCACGACACCTCGGAGACGGCGGACACTCCGCCCTTGTTGAGCGAGGACGTACCCGGGATTTCGATGGGATCTGACCAGGAACCGTTCGAATCGTTGACCAAGAACGCCTGGGTGTCGGTATTCGCGTCAGTGTAGGTACCACCCGCACTGCAATTGCCGACGGCACTGCACGAGATCGTGGTGAGTGTCGCACCGGCGCTGTTGTTAAGTGACTGCACTCCGGGAACCTCGATGGCCGGGCTCCATGAGTGATTTGTCTCGTCGACGACGAACGGTTGTGCGTTGCCTTGCACGTCGGCGAACTCACCAATCGCGGTGCAATCTCCGGCGGAGGGACACTCGATGCCGTTCAGCGAATTGCTCAGACCACTCCCTAAGGTCTGAGTCGCGAAGAGTTGTGAGGCGTTGCCCCACACACCGCCGACTTCATTGACAATGAAGGCCTGCAACTGCCCCGCCGCATCCCCGTAGATGCCACCGGCGGTGCAGTCTCCGGTGGCCCCACACGATAATGACGTCAATCCGATGTCCGGTACGCGAGTGAGGGCCGCGACACCGGGCACCGCCTCCACGCCGCCCCACACACCGTTCTTCTCCTCGATCAGAAATGGCGCTAAGAAGACGTTCGGCGCACTCAAGCTAAAGAAATCACCGGCCGCCGTGCACGACGTCGCCGATGTGCAGTCGAGGGCACCGACCAATGTCAGTCCACCCGGATTCGACGAAGCGGCGCCGAGCGCTTCAACAGGCGCGGCCCACACCCCGTTCGTCTCGGTGAAGATAATCGGCTGGGAGATCGATGTCGCGTGGTCGAGATAGGTCCCGACGCCAACGCACGTGGTGTTTGACGTGCACGACAGGGCGTTCATCACGTTGGCATCGTCAGGCAACAAGGTCGTGAAGTCTGGCACTTCGGTCGGGAAGCCCCACGTTCCATTCACTTGACTGATGACAAAGGTGTGTTTGGTCGCCGCGTTGTCACTGTAAAACCCGACGGCGGTGCAACTTCCGACAGCCGGACACGAGATGGCGGTGACCAGAGCGACGCCACCGACGTTGAGCGCCCCGGCGACCACCGTCGCGCTCGACCACACGCCATTGGTCTCTTGTGACAAAAAGGCCTGTTCGTTGAGAGAACTGTCCGTCAACCCTCCGCCGCTCACGCAGTTGCCCGACGACGTACAGACAATCGGGCCCGGGGCCGCCGCGGTTTGATTCAGCGTGGCGAGTCCGGGCATCTCGATGGCGTTCGTCCAGTACGCGTCGGCGTTCGCCGCGGTAATCGAAATGACGTTGAAGCTGAGGACCGCGATCGTGACCGACAGGACCGCGACGAGGCGACGCAATCCACGTGCCGAAGGCTCGAACATGGTCAGTACTACGGACGTCGCACGCGATTCGATCATTGCCCACTCCTCGCGTGAGTACCAGTGTGGCCCCGCCGAGCGCGAGAATAGCAAAATTCACAAGTTCACATATTTGGCCGGCGCACGATTCGCGAACGCCCGAGGTGATCATTCCCTCCGCGCGAGTCCGAGGATCGGGCGCGCCAGGAGGCGCCAACAGAGTAGCGAAATGGGCTAGTCGCGGCGGGGCAAGAGCCAGTCAGCGACCAACTCGGGGGCTCGGTCGCCCCACTCCTCGGCCGTGATGGCGTAGCGAGCGTGGTCTTCCCAGGCGCCGTCGATCTCGAGGTAGCGCTCGGCGATTCCTTCGTAGCGAATACCCAGCTTCTCCACCACGCGGCGCGACGGGGCGTTGCGCGGGATGATGTTCACTTCGATGCGGTGGAGCTTCAACGACTCGAAGGCGTACTGCAAGAGCACGACGACCGCCTCGGGCATCAGGCCCTGGCCGGCGACGCCTTCGTCGATCCAGTACCCGACGAAGGCCGACTGCAACGGCCCGCGCTGAATGGAGGACAACGTGATCTCACCGAGGAAACGACCGTCTTGGAAGATACCGAAGCCAAAGCCGGTGCCCAGCTGTCGTTCGCGCTCTCGAATTGCACAGCGGCTCACGAAGCTGCGTTGGTCGTCGGCCAGGTGCGACGAGTGCGCCGAACGAGGCTCCCACTTCAAGAGCCATTCGCGGCACCGCGTGCGCACTTCGTACCAGCCGTCGTAGTCCTGTTCGGTCATGGTGCGCAGCACTAGTCGACGGCCGTGCAGGGATATGGGCGAGTAGATGGCCGTTCGTGTGCTCATTTCGATCGAGTCCTCACCCACCCATCGTTACAGGTAACGGGTCGACGCGCACTTCAGCGCGTGAGCAACGAGGCGGTGATGCCGTCGAGGATGTCGTTCTCCGAGGTGAGCAGTTCCGTGGCGCCGAAGCGGATCATGACCGCGGTGAGTATGAAGAGACCGGCGTGGAGCACGTCTTCACGACCTCGCACCATGCCCGGGCGCGCGAGTCGAGCCTCGGGGGACTCACCGGCGAGCCGGTCGCGCCAGAGTTCGACGGTCGCCCGCGAGAGTTGTCGATGGTGCACGGCGTCACGGTCGTACGTCGCGAGGCCGGCGTCGAGTTGGGCGAGCGTCGAGACCGACCCGGCCAGTCCGACCAGGCGGACGTTCCCGACGAGTCGCGCGAAGTCCGGCACCGCTGCCCACGCGCGCTCGAGTTCGGCTTCGATCATGGCGTTCGCGGTGGCGGCGCTCGCGGGACTGACAACGCCTTTGCCCAGGGCCCGCTCGGTCACGCGCACGCAGCCCAACTGCATCGAATAGCTCTCCAGCACGCCGTCGATCTTCACCGCCATCTCGGTCGATCCGCCGCCGACGTCGACGATCAGTGTCGCGCGATTGTCCGCGGGCAGTCCCGACGTGGCTCCGACGTAGGAGAACGAAGCCTCCTCACTGCCGTTCAAGATCTTCACGTCAACGCCGGTTCGACGCTGTGCCTCGTCCAAGAAGTCCTGACCGTTGACGGCGTCACGAACGGCCGACGTCGCCACGAGCAGTCCGCGAAGCACGCCCGCGTCGTCCATCAACGTCCGGTAGTCGCTCAAGACGTCGTAGGAGCGCTGGAGTGCTTCGGGCAACAACGTCTTCGTGGCGTCCACCCCTTGGCTCAGTCGCGTGATGCGCGACTCGCGTCGCAGCGTTTCATTGTGCTCGTTGACGATCAACAGTCGCGTCGAATTGCTGCCGCAGTCCAGTGCGGCCACGACCTCAGTCACGGACGTCCTCACGGAGAAGTTCCGGTACGCCGGTTTCGGCCGCGACGAGTTCGCCCACGGGGTCGTTCGCACCGGCGAGGAAGTTCGCGAGGTGGGCGTGCAGGCACTTCACGCCGACGCGCGTGCCGCCCACGCCCCCACTGGCCTGGGCGCCGTCAGTGCGCACGGTCGCGCGCCGACGACGTTCGGCGTACTCCTCGTGGGTCGTGGCCAACGCATCGGCGTCAACGAGGTCCTCGAAGCGGTGCACGCCCCCGCTACCCTCGAGACGACTCACCGCGTCGTGAAGTTCGGGGTCGACAAGCCAGAAGAGCGTCGGCATCGGCGTGCCGTCACGTAGGTGCGGTTCGTTCTCGATGACGACCGGTCGCCCGTCGAGTCGCCGCACGACGACGGCGCACCGGCCCGAGAGCGGACGGCCGAGGTACTCCTCAACGACGGCGAGGTCGCCGGGCGACGCGTCACGGAAACTCAACGCCAGAACTCAAGGGTGCGCACGAGGCGCGAGACGAAAGCCTGGGCCGACGAGAGGCGTTTCGTCGACGAGGGTGTCGTGGGTGTCGCCAACGACGAGACCGAGGACGGCGAGACGAGGGGCTGGAGTCCGGGGTCGCCAGTGCTCTGATCCACGTTGTTCGGTCCCACGCCCGGGAGGACCTGGATCAGGCTCTGGCCGGGCGAGACCAGTTGGTACTGTTCGCGAGCCAGGAGAATCGCCGCGGACTTGGAGTCGATTGACTTGGCCTGGAGCGTGAGCGCGCGCTGTTGACTCTTGATCGCGTTGATCTGCGCGGAGGTGGCGTTGAGTTCACTCTGTTGGTGCCAGATCGCGGTCAGGGGGAACCAACCGACCAGCATCACGACGGCCGTCACGAGCGCGAGGGGCACCATCCAGTGGTTGCGATCACGATTTACGAAGCTATTTGTAGCTGACACCTGCCGCCCCCGACAAAGACGTTGCACCAAGAAAACGGGCCTGATCCCCGAGTTGTTCCTCAAGTCTCAGCAATTGATTGTACTTCGCGACCCGGTCCGTACGTGCCGGTGCGCCACTTTTTATCTGTCCGGCGTTCGTCGCCACCGCGAAATCGGCGATCGTGGTGTCTTCGGTCTCACCGGAACGGTGCGAAATCACAACACTGTAACGATTTTCGATTGCCAAACGAACGGTGTCGAATGTTTCACTCAATGTCCCGATCTGATTCAACTTGATGAGAATGGAGTTCGCGACACCGAGGTCAATACCCTTTTGCAGCAGTGTCGTGTTCGTCACGAAGTTGTCATCACCGACGAGTTGCAACTTCTCGCCGAGTCGCTGGGTCAACGTGGCCCAACCGTCCCAGTCCTGTTCGGCCATGCCGTCTTCGAGCGAGACGATCGGATAACGACCCACGAGGTCGACCCAGTAGTCGACCATCTCGTCACTCGAGAGTACGCGGCCCTCGCCATCGAGGTGATAGGCGCCGTCACGGTAGAACTCCGACGCGGCCGGGTCCAGCGCGATCGCGATGTCGCGTCCCGGCGTGCGCCCGGTCGACTCAATCGCTTCGACGAGAACCTTCACCGCGGTCTCGTTGTCCGGCAGGTCGGGCCCGAAACCACCCTCGTCGCCGACGAGGGTGGAGAGGCCCCTCTTGGCGAGCAGGTTCTTGAGGGCGTGATAGGTCTCGGCGCCCCACTGCAACGCCTCGGAGAAGGTCGACGCGCCGATCGGCATGACCATGTACTCCTGGAAGTCGATCGAGTTCAACGCGTGCGCGCCGCCGTTCACGACGTTCATCATCGGCACCGGAAGGACGTGAGCGTTGACGCCGCCGAGGTAGTGGAAGAGTGGTCGCTCGCACTCCATCGCGGCCGCCTTGGCCGTCGCCAACGACACGGCCAGGATGGCGTTCGCGCCGAGACGCGCCTTGTTCGGCGTGCCATCGAGATCGATCATCGCGAAATCGACGGCGCGCTGATCTTGGGCGTCGAAGCCTTCGAGAAGGTCGCTGATCTCGCCGTTGACGAAGTCGACGGCGTTCTGGACACCCTTGCCGCCCCACGCCTCGCCGCCGTCGCGCAACTCCACTGCTTCGCGGCTCCCGGTCGAGGCGCCCGAGGGCGACACGGCGCGTCCGGAGGCGCCCGATTCGAGGTGAACGTCGACCTCGACCGTCGGATTGCCCCGGGAATCAAGGATTTGGCGGCCCAGAACTATTTCGATCGCGCTCATTACGCTTCTCCTCTTGGTTTTGACCTACAGGTTACTAGGAGTCAGAAATCACTCTGGCGGAAGCCTCGGCGATTCGGATCGCGTCGCGCAGTTGCATCGCGCGCTCTCGCAGCACACCTTCTAGATCGACACCGGACCACTGCGCCATCTCGACGAGGGCGACGACCGCATCGCCCCACGTCGCATCGACGTCCGACGAGGACTGCGCATCTTCGACGATTGTGTGATCCAACGGCACCGCGCGCAGCGCGTCAATGGCCCGCGCCCGCGAGTTCTCACCGTCGTGACGAGGATCCACCAGCGCCGCCTTACGCAAGAGTTTCGTGTAGAGAATCAGTGCGGGCAGCTGCCACGCGATGCCGTCGGTCACGCTCTCGCGTCCCTTTTCGTCACGCTTCAGGATCTCCCAGCGTGCCGCGACTTCATTCGAGTCCTTCACCTGCGTGTCACCGAAGACGTGCGGGTGTCGGCCCGTCAGTTTGTCGCGCACGCCGTCGGCGATCGTCGCGAGAGTGAACAGGTCCTCTTCGTCGCCGAGTTCGGCGTGGAAGACGATCTGGAACAACAAGTCGCCGAGCTCCTCTTCGACGTGGACCGCCGCCTCGTCGCGCTCGGCGTCCTCGACGCGCACGAACGCTTCTAATGCGTCGATCGTCTCGTAGGCCTCTTCGAGCAGGTGTCGCGTCAAGGACGCGTGCGTCTGTTCCTGGTCCCAGGGGCATTCGAGACGGAGCCGGCGCATGAAGGCGACGAGGTCGTCCATCGCTTCACCGGTCGTTCGCAGGCCGTCGATCCAGAGCGACGTCAGGTGATCGACGTCACCGAAGGAGACCAACTCCCCCGCCGGAAGTCGGACGATCGACTCGTCCTCGAGTCCCAGGTGGTGCAATACCGTGACGACGGTTGATAGCGGCAGGCGATCGGCCACGCTCGCCAGGACTTCGGACGAATAGGTCTGCAACACCAACAAGGGACCGGGTCCTCGCAGCGGCTCGACGTTGGCCAGGGCGTCGACGACCCGCAGCCCGCTCGCCATGGGGTCTCGTCCGAGCGCCGCGCAGGCGACGTCGATGACCGAGACCGCCGGTTCGAGCACCGTCGTCACCTCCTTCGAATCCAACAAGAGCTCCACGGTTCGCTCGGCGACCACGGGCGAGCCGGGCACGGCGTAGAGGACCTCGCCGCCCGGCGCGCTTCGGGCGAGTTCGATGAGGTCGAACGCGATGGACTGATAGAGCGCGTCGAACGATTCGGCGTTCTCGTAGAGATCGTCGTAACTCGCCACGTCCGGAAACGCCGCCGCCGCGGGGTGGACCCGGGTCCTGAGTCGAGCGACGGGCGATTGGCGCAGCAGATCGTACGTACGACGCGTCATGTGCTCGGCGTCACCGGGACCGAGTCCGACGACCCGAATGACCGGCTTCACTTATACGTGGACGCGCCGACGCCGAGCGCCGTGATGGTCGCTGTCCCGACGGCACTGCTCGACGGCATCGCCGGCGCGAAGACACTCGGGCCGCTCGTACCGAGTCCCCAACGACCGAGTGACGGGTCAATGGCGACCACCGAGTCTAAGTAGAGGATCCTTTCCCTCTCGGTGCTGGCCGCGCTGGCGTTCGCGTTCTCGAGGTCGCTCAGCACCGCGCTCTCGGCCTGGGCGAAGGGCGTTGGCGTGCGCGACGTCGGCGCTACGAACAGATCGGCCGTTGCGTTGTTGTAGGTGACCTGCTGTGGCGTCGTCGGGAAGGTGTTGAGTGCCGTCGAGAGCGTGTCGGTCCGGACACCGCTGTAGGAACTGCTCGACGGGGCGAAGCAGCCGTAGGCGCCGCCCTTTCGTCCGGACGGGTCGGCCGAGAACTTCTTCGCCAGTGCCGCGACACTCATTCCCTGGCTCTGGGCCTGGTTGAAAGCCGTGAGCTGTGACGGAGCGATGACCGCGACACTCACGCAGATCGTGTCGTAGTCCGATGTGTGCGTCGAGTAGTACTGCTGCATCGACGCCGTCGTCAACGGGACCGTCGTATTGAGTTTCGCCACGAGGTCGAGCGACGCCGCCTGCGACGCGATTTCGAAATTGCGCATCTCACTCGGCATCTCACTCAGCGCCTGTACCGAGGTCCCCGTGCACGGGGTCTGCAGGTTCGACGACGCGGCGGTCAACTCGCCCTCCAACGACGCGCGCGCCTTCGCTAACGTCGCGGCGTCGGGGTGGAACTTCAGGTTCTTCGCGGCGAATTCATTGATGGCAATCCCCTCGACGCGCAGATTGGCCCACGCCGCGGCACCACTCGCGTTCATCGACGCGCCACCGGCCCCGGGGGCGAAACTGACCGGGTCGAGTGCGGCGACGTAGCAACCGAGCGTGGCGTTGGTGGAGATGGCCGCCAACTCGCTTCGAAAGGTCGAGCCCGAGACCGTCGCGCCGTTCACCGAGATGCCCGAGGCATTGTTGCTGAGTCCGTAGAGCGTCGCACCGAGCAGGGCGATGACCAACAGAGCTACGAGACGGCGCACCAACCAATGCTACCGAGTCACGCGTTGGCCTCTTCCGACACCGCGACCAGTGAACGAAGCATTTCGAGCAACGCGTGCGGCGTCGACCGGTCGTTCGAGACCTCGACGCGCAATTCCTTCGTCCCCTCGTCGTAGGCCCGTGATCCGAGCGTTCGGCGAAGGCGCATCTGCTGGCTGAGCGAGAGTTCGAGGGGCGCGATCTTGACGACGGGCTTGGTGCGGATGCCGACCCGGGCGGGCAACACCACGACCGAGCGCACGCCGTATTCGATGCACTCGAGTCGAAGTTCGCCCAGCTCGAGCAACCCCTGAGCCGGTGCGGGCAGTGGCCCGTAGCGGTCGAGCCACTCGTCACGCAGGTCGTGGAGTTCGTCCATCGTGTCGACGCCCACCAGACGGCGGTAGGCCTCGAGTCGGGCGTCGTCGGCCTCGACGTAACTCTTGGGGAGAT